>JACXTT010000022.1_pt1 | contig 222083 bp, 211 predicted proteins | sample 9270951 | NCBI WGS metagenome assembly JACXTT01 (sample SAMN15532306, study PRJNA645909) | rock metagenome | isolation source: weathered quartz diorite | place: Puerto Rico | collected 2017-06-21 | reverse complement strand
CTTCTTAACGTTTTGGAAAGTAATGTTGATTCTAATGGGCTCGTTAATCACTTTATTTGGCTTAGACAGGTTACTTCCCAGAGAAGATAAAGAAATTTAGAGTTCGCCACTTAACCACTTGTTTCGAATGTTAAAGTAGCCAACGATTGCGTTGGATACTTTAACATTCGCTGATTTTCTCAAAATATCGAAAATCGTTCATAAAAGCATAGGCCTCTTTTACAAAAGCTTAAAAGCCTATGCATTCCCAAAAGTCTTTAATTAAAATTTGAAAACTCAAAGTAGTTTGCGGCTGGTCCAAAAAGCAGTGTTATGGGGTGAGCCCATCCTCAAGAATACAATCTCACTTATAAATTAGGGATTCTCCTGAACTCGTGTAACATTTTTTCGTGTACCATAGAAAACTTCCCCAACATCCAAATAGATCATAATGATAGTATTAGAATAAATGGCGACAGCCAATCCAGTCCAATATTGTCCAGCAAACTCAACAATCACTCGATCCTTGCGGCAAATATTACCAGCACAATCCGTTAATTTCGCCTTATGCGTGATTTCTACATCTTGCTCAATAGCCGTAGTTGCATCGTCATACACAACGAGCACTTTCTTCTGAGGCAGAATTTTCACTAATGTGCCAAAATTAATATTTGCAAAGTTTGCAGTGACAACACGATCACCAATGCAGAGGCCTTTAACAGGTTCGCAACCTGAAAATGCTCTTGCTTGAGCTTTGGTCACGATCAGGCCCTGAAGCAAGATCATGGCAACTAGAAAATACTTTAAATAGAAGACGCTCTTCGCTTTCATATATACTCCGTAATTATGTCCTGGCTCCGATAGCGGCCTAGAGGCCGCCACTATTGAAATGATTATTCTCCGAGTTCACTATTAACAATTTGCAAATAACAACTTTTAACTTCATTAAAAGTTGGGCGTAAATTGCAAAGTCTTTCGGCTCTATCGCTGATTTTTTGAATTTCTGAAGGCGCGCCTGATTTTTCTTCTAAATTGAAAGCTTTTTTAGCCGCTGCTTTGAGCATGCAAAAATCGAAATCTTTTTTGCGATCAATAGCGGTTTTGGCTTCTTGCCCTGGAAAATACCCAGAAGTATTGCATAAAATTTCATCAGAGAGTGGAGGTTGCGCCGCGAAAGTTGGTGCTGAATGAGTGATGAGTAGCATGCTTAAAATTGAGAGGATTTTCATTTGTACTGTCCTTTGTTTTAGGTTGTTTGGTTCGAAAGGAAGGTATCGGAAGACCACTCACTTCTGAAGTTACATTTTGTTACGTACGGCGGATTCACCTTCACAAACTAGGTGTCAAAATGTTAGACGGGCAAATTGTTCGCAGTGGCATATCATTTGCTCGATTGTTTGAAAGCAAGCTTAGGAGAACTCGTGATGTTCAGACTGAAAGTACTTAGTTTAAAACCGCTCCTAGTGACAATCCTTACATTGTTGGCGCTTTCTGTTTCTTCTGCTAAAGAGTTGGACATTGGCCTGCTCAAGAAACCAATGCCATGGTATCCCGAATCCCAATCTCAACAGGTTCGAATGGCCCTTTCAGGGGATGTCCGTTACGCTCAACTAGTTCCACTTTTGCCGAGTCAGTTCTATATTCGACTGAGCGAGAGTCACGAAGAGTTCCAGTCTCTCATAGATCAAGCCTTTATGGTGCTGTCTCAAGCCCCAAGCATGAAGGCCATTTGCCACAACCTTCTGAATGGCAAATCGGAGTTGATTTCGTCGTTGTATGGCGTATCCGCGCCGACAGCTCAACGTATTGCCAACGATTGCGGAAACGTTAAAGGGACCATGGAAATCGCCCCCAAGAAGCGCATTTTCCCCAGAAAGTATGTTTTTGTTTTTTCACCAGACCCTGGCCTTTATTTAGACTCGTGGACAAATACGATTGCCAATGTGTACCTTTTTATAAACCCTCGGGAAATCAACGACCAGAGATTCTTACGAATTCTTGTTCATGAACTTGCAATTGCTTTGGATTTTAAAGAGCAAGTTGCGCTGGGTGCACGCAAATCGGCAGACGCGAAACTTCCTGAAATTCCTGGCTTTGAAAATAAATCTTACGAATGTCATCCGGCGGCGCTTTTGAGAAATCCAATTGTTAAATACTCATTCTCGGCGGTCCGAGCGTTTAAATTTGAAAACAAGGTGATGAGCGAGCTTGGTTTTGACTTGCCCATGGAACCTAAAAAATCTTGTTCTCAGGAGTTTGTCGATAACTTGCCTTTTATAGCCTCTATAACCAAAGCACTTCGTATTGAAGAAATATTTAGCCAGCAAGTAAGCAGCCCAAACACCAGATGTGAGCGTGAGAACTCTCTGAGCTTGCTACAACAAATCCAGATGTTGATGAATTCGAAACTAGAATTTAGTGACTCTCGCACCGTAAGTACCTGTGACTATCTTGCCGAACCTCAGTTGAGCTTATGGACTTTTAGTGCTACCGAAGGTGGCCCGCGTCCTCGTATTGGAAACGGCTGGGGAGGCGGCGCAGGAACGCAGAGTAGAGACTTTAGAGAACTTCGAATGGAGTCCTTGCCGGATAAGGGCCAACAATTTGAAAAGTTATTAGTGGCCCCAAGTGGAATCCAAGAAAAACAGAGAATTATTAGAGAGTATCTAAAAAAGGTTGCTAATGATGGGAAGTAAATTAGCAAGAGAGCAACGTCTGCTTCTCCATCAGCAAGCTCAAGATCTCATGAGCCGTTCTCAGTTCCAAGAGGCCGGGGTGGTCTTAGTGACGGCATTAAATCTTTATGGGCCTCACGTCGGACTATTATCTGATATTTGCGCCGTTCAATATATGACTCAAAACTTCAACGAATTTTCAAAGTATGTACAAAGACTCCGTGATGAACTCAAAGAAAGTGAAGAGCTCCTGAGCGAAGAAAGCTATCTATGTACCACGCTGACTCTTGGAAAGTTCTGCGAGGAGCTTATGCTACTTGCAGAGGCTGTAGAGTATTACGAATTGGGTGCAACAAAGTCTACATCGCAAAGCACTTATACGGGCCTTAAGCAGAAGCACGAAGCTCAGAAGCTCCGTCTTTATGCATCTCTTGATTTTCCAATCGAAGATCTAAGTCAATATTATGGAAGATGCTTGTCTTATGCAGAAAGGGACAAGGACCTAGATATCGAACTAAATCATGCCCTGCTTCTTGCCGAGGTGGAGTTAAATAGCCCTTCTATTGCTTATCTCAGGCTTGAGCGAATTCTTAGCTCTGATGTCGCGCCTTTTGATGCACGTCTGGCTCTTTTTGATTTTATTGAAGTATCCCTTCGTAAAGATAATCTGAATCAAAACTTACGTGAAAAGATTAAGGGCGATCTTGAGAAGTATCAACTCCATGAGGGTTGTGATGGTTACGAGTTGGCACTCTTAAGTCTCTTGAATGGAGATTCTCAAATCAATGCAATGTCACTTCTTTCTCAAGAGCATTCTCCTTTTTCACGGTTAAAGCTAATTTGCCTTTATGAAAAAATGGAACCAGAGAGTGATCTTTTAGGAGCGTATCGACTTCTGATAGAAAGCATCCCTTCTGCATCTAAAAAACTTATTAATCAAAGTTTTGGCGGCGTTTTTCACCAAAAGCGCATTTCGATTTCGCTGAATTCTGACGGGAACTTGAATATTGGAACACACACGATTAAATTAAAAAGAAACTCTTTCCCTTACAAGGTGCTTCACTCTCTGTTCAAGCAGGAGTTTTTATCAGTTGAAGATGCCATCAGGATTGTATACGACGAAGAGTACTCTGAGTCTGCATATCTAAAATTGAGAGTTTCAATTTCAAGACTCAATAAACTCATTGAAGAGACTATTGGAATGCCAAAAACATTGAACATCAAAAATGGTCTCATCGAATTTGAGACGAATTTTGATCGTCAATAGAGTTTTTAAGTAACAAAATGTACCTTTTTAATTCCGCCGGGAAAATGTACTTCTTCGTGAAAATGAAGGAGTGAACTATGTTAAAAACTATTTTCTTGATGGCTGTTTTAATGCTTTTGGTTGGTATATTTCCTATAGAAAGCAAGGCTAACAGTGAAAGTGGCATGTTTATGCAGTCTTTTTACTTTCCCACTGGTTGCGACTTTTTAGATATTCCCGGTCATAGGGCGAATAAAAGACAAGTGAAGGATGCAATCACTCTGGGTTGTAATAGCATGGGCTATCCTAAGCTTGGCTATTTCGACATTAATAAAGTCGCAGGCCAAGGCAGAGCTTGCACCCTCGTTGCAAGATTTAATTGTCGTTGGTAGTCTGAAAGAAGAAAGTCCTTGTCTATAAAATCAAACCTAATTGGCCGCAACTTTTATGAAGTTAGCGAAGATTTTTTAGATTGGAACGTTCGAAAAGGCGCTGAGATTAATTCACTTTGCACATATCCCGCGAACAACAGTAACGCAGATTTTTTCTAAAAACGCCTCACGCTTAATCATGAAACAGATGTTGGCGAGAGCAGCGTCTGCCTTAGAATACGCGCGGCAGTAGCGGAAAAAATCATAAAATAAAAAAATCTGCGTGAGTCCTTCTCTCCATTTCTATTTTAATCTCATTGGGATAGATCCGCTGGGTGCCGAAATCTTGTATCGATGACACTTCGAAATAAGCCAAGGCCAGGTGAAGATTTCCCTGGCCTTTTATTTTTCTAAAAATCACTCCGTTTAAGAAGACTTGCTTTACCGAGCACTCTGACTAATTAGCGGCCTTTCTTATACAAACAGGGCAAAAAAAAGCCGGGCTTCCTCGATGGGAAACCCGGCTTTACTTATCTATGAAATCTCAGGAAATACAACAGTTGGCTCTGGGACGGTGATTTGCTCAGCTGCCTTTGCGGCTTCAATCTTTCTTTGAGCCTCTTCCTCTCGTTTGACCGCCAGTCGTTCTTGGTGCACAGAACCGTGCGAGCATTTCGCGATCACTGAAATCGCTCTATAGGTAAGGCCACTTTTTAGTAATTTTCTGATGAGATCAGAGTCTCTCATTTTCTTTCTGCCAATGAGTTTTCCCTTGGCGCGAGCATTTTGCAGACCAATTTTAACACGATCGCTGATTAAATCTCTTTCGAGTTGCGCGATGCTCGCGAGGATACTAAAAATCGCAACTCCAATTGCCGTATTCGTATCAATTTTTTCGGAGATCGAAGTAAAGTGAACGCCTTTTTTCTTAAAAATCTGTAGGGCATTTAGTAAATGCGTTGTGGATCTGGCAAATCTCGAAAAAGAATACACCACCACGGATGAAATTTCGTCTTTATGTACGGCCTCCATCATCCGGTCCAGAGCCGGGCGACTTGATTTAGTTCCAGAAATACCTTCATCGGTAAAAAACTCGGCATTGGTGTAACCATTTTGTTCACAATATGTTTTTAGGACCCGGATCTGTGATTCCATTCCGGTCGATTGATCTTGGGTACTGACTCTCGCATAGCAGGCGATACGCTTAGCATTCATAAATAACTCCAAAAGAATAAGGATTAAAAAAGCAGAAAAAGAGGACGAGAAAATACAATTTACTGATGAACCGAAGACATCTTTGTTTCATCAGCTAGGCTGTGAAGCCAGACATTGTGGCGTTTTAGGTAATGCAAAAGCTCTGAGGACTTTTTGAATCGCCCCCCTAAAATATGCTCGAGACTTGGAATAATCAGGGTTTTGACCTTTTTTCCTTCAATTAGTGCAAAAACATGATTTAAAAGTGGACGTGAGTTTTCAGCTAAATTCACTTCTTCGGCAAAGGTATCGACCTCACCGCCTTGCTCTCGGCAGTACTCACTAAGAGTCTCAAAATCCTTTTCGCCAAGGTTTAAAGCCAAATAGGCAACGGTTTTTGACCCTGAATAAAGAGGTGATGACATAAAGAACCTCCAGAAAAGAAAAAAGCCCGGGAATGCCGGGCTTAAAATTAAAATAACTGTGTAATTAAATTCGGAACTATTGGTTAGGATTCGTCCTTGGCTTAGCTCCCAGCAAGGTCTTCGTGAACCTCGCATAACTCATCTGATCGTGCTGATGGGCGCGGATCGCCGCCTTCGCCATCCTAATAGTAAAGCTTCCTAGATAGGGCCCACAGCCAATGGCTAAGCCCAAGGCAAGAACCCAACAAATAAAACGCACCATAAAACTCTCCTCTTTCGGAATTAAAAAACCCCTGAGTAAAATAAAAACTGAAAGTTTTAAAAGAAGAAGAGTGGTTGACGTTTTCGACTGCTAAGATTGCAGTGATTTTGGAACCCTACCAAGAGCCTACCAAAAACCTACCATATTTTGAAATACGTTGAAATATGCTGAAATGCCGAGCAGAGAGCCTGCTCATGTAATAGTGTGTGTAACTGTTTAATTTGACTTGAGATTCGATAGTGCCAATTTAATGAGACCATTAAATTGGTAGGGAGTACAGGATTCGAACCTGCGACATCCACCTTGTAAGGGTGGCGCTCTACCAACTGAGCTAACTCCCTATCGTTGGAAGGACCAATTAATAACAAAGGTCCGACCTCATTTGCAAACTCTTTTTTATAAAAAACTAATTTTTCAAGTCATCTACGCAAGATTTTGGATCCAGCTCAGATGAAACCTTCGAAATTTGGGTATGCATCATATCTTCGATGCTTGTTTGGCTCATTTCGCCCATAGAAAGGACCATCACTGACTCTGTATAAACATTGCCTTGAAGTGGTGGTTGCGGAGAATCAGAGCGTTTAAACGCCGTCAAACCCACACGATAAGTCTTACCCGATTGTTTACTCGTCATTTGAGCATACACGAATTGGCCTCTTTCAGTACCAACGCCGGTTGCCAACAAACGGCAGCTGTCGCCATCGTATTGTTTCACCTTCAACTGTTTCAAACCGTTCTTTTGCTGAACAACTTTGAATGAGAAGTATGACGTGAAGTTGTCTTGATCAACTTTCCAGATACCCTGGATGTCCCACCAAGGGAACAGTTGAGCGTTTTTAAAATTCCAAGGAAATGGAGTCCAACGGTCCCCAGCAGGCATAACCTGCTCATCGTCCTGTTGAGAGGAAGATGTTACCGCATGAGCCGCAAAACTCGAAAATGCAATCAACGTAGCTAGCAAGATGTGACGCAACATGAATCCCCCTAATTAGTGCTCGAAATGAACTCGAGCCGCTTTATTCATGTAATATCCGTTTTTGGCTCTAAAGATATATTTTGGTTTTTCGTAATCTGGTTCAATTAATTTACGAAGACGCTTAATTGTCACGTAAATTTTGTTGTCGTGGATAGCAGGGTCATATGGCTGCTTCCAAACATTTTCGACCAAGAACTCTTTTGAATAAATTGTACCTTGGTTCGTCACGAACAGGCGCAAAAGATCCAACAGAATAAATTGATTTTTAAAATCAATGCGACCGATTTTTTTCTCGATCACAGCGTGATTTACTTCATCGAAGATAAGATCAAAGTTTGTTTGCGATTCTCCGCCGATTTTCTCTGCCAAAGCTTTCGCCATGCGAGCCAAACGACGGTGGTTTTCACCATCAATCGATTTCTGAGCAAGAGTGATGTAAGTTCTTGCCATGTCTTTGTCGCCGATTTCGTAATAAGCGTCAGCCAAGGCACCCATCAAGTAGTTGCTCATCACGAAGTTACGAGTCTCTTTGATAACGTCGTAGGCGCGCCACAAGATCTCAATCGCTTCGTCGTATTTCTTCATAGACTTCAAGATTTCCGCATTGAGGAACAATGAAGCCGCTTGAACGTCTGGCATTTGATAAACTTGGAAGAAAACCTGAAGATTATAGATCTCTTTCAAAGCATCAGATTGACGGTTGATTTGTGGGCTTGCATAGACATGCGCAAGACCGAAGATCGCATGGCAGATATCTTCCTTGTTGTCGGAAGCAAGAGCGATAGCCAAAGCTTTTTGGAAGTAATCCATCGCTGTATCAAGTTGCTGTTTATAAGACGCGCAGATAGCGAGTGTGTAGTAAGTCTTTGAGTTAAGTTCAAAGCCTTCTTGCAAAACCAAATCTTGGAGTTTTTCTTTGGTTGAGTTGATGTCGTCAAACTGCTCGCGTTCAGCAAAAATACGCAGCAGCAAGTTCATGCACTTCAAGTGTTGAGAGAAATTTTTCTCAGCAAAATAGCCGTCTGAGGCCTCACGGAGATGGTCTATGGCGGGGCCAAAGTCTCCGCGATCGCAGTACAGCTTGCCGAGCTCAAAAGCGCGATCGAATTGATTCATAAGATATTAAAACTCCAAAACAAAATCTGCCTTACTCACAGGGAAACGATTTCTGTCAGATTGTCAGGACAAGGTCAATGTAAGACGCAGACAGTTGCCTATTATTTATGCAACATGCGAATTGATTTCAGTAATTTAATGAAAACCCCACCTATAAAGGCTTTGCTGGGATGGGTCAATTGTCAATTCCAGCTCAGAAGCAAGGCCCCAACGCCAACAATGGAAGCGCCTAAAATCTGAACTCTGGTCAAAGATTCGCGCAAAAAGAATGAAAACAAGATCGCAAAAAAGATTGATGAGTTCCGCAAAGAGATCGCAAAGCCGGGCGCAGAAACTTGCAGACCATATAAAAAAATTACGAAAGACAAAAACGAAGCGGCCCCAGTGATGAAAACTCGGCCCCATTGGTCTTTCAAAACAGCTTTGATTCTTGGACGATAATTTCCACCCATCGCAATAATTAAAAACGGCCATGAGATGAACATCGAAAGTGCAAATAAACTTTTCGGTTCACCACCGTGATGTAAAGCCTTGTGATAACTGAGATGATATCCGGCAATACACACCGCGCAAATCCACGCCCATGGGACTTTAGAAACAGCTTGAGTCTGCACTTTTGCTTTTTGTGAAGCCGATGCAAATGCACTCAATAAAATTATTCCAGTGAATATCAAGACCGCACCGAATATTTGCAAGAGAGAGGCTGTCTCTTGAAAAAATAAACAAGATACAATCCACACGACGAGCATCGCTCCCCCGCGCATGATTGTATAGGCTCTTCCCAATTCTGATTGTTTCAATGCTTTCGTAAGAGTCACAAAGTAAGCGCCCTCGAACAGACCTGCAAAAATCGCAAAGATCAAAGGCGAGCCCGGTTGAAAAACTCCTGAATTCCAAACAGTGATTCCTGCGACGATGTTTCCAACGGTCATTGCTAGAAATAGAAAAGTTTCTTTGTCTTTACTGGATTTAGCGATGGCATTCCAAGTTGCATGCAAAAAAGCTGACACTAAAAGAAGAAGAGCACTTGAATTCATAATCGATAGTATAAAGAAAAGGCCGGTGATTAAACCAGCCCTTTCTTTACAACGCTTTGAACAACCTAGTGTGGAAAATGATCTTAGCGATAAGTAATTCGTTTATTTAATTGATCTCTTTTCATCTCCAAGTTTTTAAAAATTCTATCGACTTCTTTTTCAAAAGCTTTTTGAGGTTGTTGCATACCATTCAAGACCGTACTCCAGTGGCGAACCAGACCAGCCATCGCTACGGACTCTTGAATTTCATCTTTGTTAGCTCCATCAAGTTTTGCAAATTCAGTGTCTGAATAAACACAATACTGACATGGGATTTGTGATGAAACTGCCAAGCTGATCAAATCCAAAATCTTATTTGGCAACGGAGCCTGGGTGTTCATCTCCAAAGATTTCATTTCATTCCAAGCGCCGGCAATTCCACGAACCGCATAGGATTTAACAAATTCAGGAGTAAAACCCAATGCCTTCTGCATATCCTTCATTGCAGAAGCAGAATCCATGGCCATCAAAGAAGAGCTTTCTGGAATACTTGATACTGATTTGTTTTTCACGAAGCTAACCATTTTATTCACGTCAGCTTTGAAAGAATCCAAGGGGATCTGTGCGCCATAAAAATAAGTACTCCATTTGCGGGTGCTTGCTGCGACGGCAACAGCATAACCCATTTCCTTATCTGTGGCTCCGTTGAACTTCGCTGCTTTTTTATGAAAGTAAATGCAGTACTGACAAGGAATTTGCGAAGCAACTGCCAAGCCAATCAACTCTTTTGTTTTTGCATTCAATGCGGTTGTTGGACTGAGCTGAACATCGCGCATCTCTTGCCAGGCACCGGAAATGGCTTCAGCCGGAAATTGTTTTAAAAATGTTGGAACAAAACCAAAAGTCTCGCGCATCTCAGAATAGGCTTGATCGGCACCGACCATAACCATATCTTGTGCTGCCGCCGCACCCCGCGGGATCAAAGAGAAGACCACTAGAAGCACTATCAGGAGTGATTTCATAACCCACCTCCGTGTGAGTAATCATTCAACTTCAAGATAGCCCCGTGGTTAAAATTCAGCAAATTGTCATCCTAAAGATGCTTAAACAAGAGCAAGAAATGAGGACGTGTGGTTGAGTACATTCAAAATATTCTCACAACAAATCAGAGTGAGTTCTCATTCACAAATCAAAAATAAAGGGGCTGGTATTCCTACCAGCCCCTTTCAAGTTATTTAACTTTTTACCACTTATCCCGGCAGAGCCTAAGAGTCTCCAACATTCCCAGAGACTTCTCTACTCCAAGAAAGTCGGAGTGCATGCTAGTGGTGAGCCACGTTTTGTTGGCCAGTGTATTGAGCTTTGATGCCGAACTCGCGTTCTTTTTGAACTTTAAAGATCTCTTTCGGACCTTTAACATCCAATGCATTGATCAACACTTGGTCAACGTGATCAACCAAGATCACTTTCAAGTCTTTCATCACTTCCTTAGGAATATCCTTAAGATCTTTTTCATTCTCTTTAGGACAGATGATCATCTTGATACCACCACGGTGAGCTGCAAGTACTTTCTCTTTCAACCCACCGATCGCCATCACACGTCCACGAAGAGAAACTTCACCCGTCATCGCAACTGTGCGTTTTACAGGGATCTTCGTGATTGCAGATACAATCGAAGTTGTCAGAGCGATACCAGCAGAAGGACCGTCTTTAGGAACAGCGCCTTCAGGCAAATGGATGTGTACGTCGATATTCGCGAAGTATTCTTTATCCAAACCGAACAAAGGACCTCTTGAACGAACGTAGCTCATCGCAGCTGCGCAAGATTCTTTCATCACATCGCCAAGTTGACCTGTGACTGTGAACTTGCCTTTACCTGGAACCACACTCACTTCGACAGCTAGAAGGTCACCACCCACTTCTGTCCAAGCCATACCATTCGTCAAACCGATTTCATTTTCAGTTTCGATCACACCGAATTTGTATTTGTGGCCACCCAACAACTCAACCAACTTCGCTGGAGTTACTACATAACCTGCAGTTTTGCTTGGAGTTGTTGAAGTCTTCGCGCCTTTTGCACCTTTCTTAGCAGCCGCAGTTTTCGCAGTCGCTTTTTTACCAGTGCCTTCAGCTTTGAAGTTTTCAACTGTTTCACCCATTACGATGTCTTTCGCTACTTTACGGCAGACATTCGCAATTTGTCTTTCAAGGTTACGCACGCCCGCTTCTCTTGTGTAGTAGCGGATGATATCACGTACTGTTTCATCCTTGAATGAAACTTTGTAGTCTTTCAAACCATGGTTTTCCAATTGTTTTGGAACCAAGTAGTTCTTCGCGATATTGAATTTCTCCTGCTCGATATAACCTTCAAGCTGGATGATTTCCATACGATCCAAAAGAGGTCTTGGAATTGTATGAAGGCTGTTCGCCGTCGCAATGAACATCACTTTTGAAAGATCGTATTCAACTTCTAGGTAGTGATCCTGGAATGTTGAGTTTTGTTCAGGATCCAAAACTTCAAGCATCGCCGCCGATGGGTCACCGCGGAAGTCATTAGCCATCTTGTCGATTTCATCGAGAAGAACCAATGGATTTCCTTTATCTACTTTGCGCAAAGCTTGGATAATTTTACCCGGCATTGCTCCAACGTATGTTTTTCTGTGACCGCGGATCTCTGCTTCGTCTCTCACGCCACCCAAAGAGATACGTGCGAATGAACGATTTAAAGATTCAGCGATTGATTTCGCCAATGAAGTTTTACCCACACCTGGAGGACCTGCCAAACAAAGGATTGGACCTTTGATATCTTTCGAGATCGAAAGAACGGCAAGGTATTCAAGGATACGGTCTTTAACTTTTTCTAGACCCCAATGCTCATCATCCAAGATGCGTTGAGCATTTTTAAGGTCATGCTTCTCTTCAGAGTAATCAGCCCATGGAAGAGACAAGATCCAGTCAATGTAATTACGAACAACAGTCGCTTCTGCAGACATAGGCGACATCATTTTGAGTTTTTTAATCTCTTTCATGACCTTGTCTTTAGCTTCTTGAGACATTTTCTTGTTCTTACATTTCACTTCAAGATCTTGAAGCTCTGCTTGGTAGTCGTCTTTCTCTCCAAGTTCTTTTTGAATGGCCTGCATTTGCTCATTCAAATAGTACTCTTTTTGAGAACGTTCCATTTGCTTCTTAACGCGAGTGCGGATCTTTTTCTCTACTTCAAGAATTTCGATCTCACCTGTCATCAAATTCAACAAATGTTCCAAGCGTTTTGAAGGATCAATGATCTCCAAAACAGTTTGCTTGTCTTCAAGTTTCAAATTGAGTTGCGCAACAATAATATCCGCAAGTTCACCTGGGTTCTCGATGGTAGAAACACGCATCAAGATTTCTGGTGGAATACGTTTATTAAGTTTTACGTAAGTCTCAAACGTCGTTTTTACTGAACGAACTAGAGCTTGAGCTTCAACGATATTCGTTGGCTCTTCGTCTAGGTTCTCGACAGCCACGACAAAGAAGTTTTCGTTGTTCACGAAATTCTTAATCTTTACGCGACGTTTACCTTCCACAAGAACTTTTACAGTTCCATCTGGAAGACGGAGGAGTTGAATGATTGTTCCAACCGTACCAATTGCAAAGATGTCCTTCGCCTCTGGGTTGTTGGTTTTAGCGTCCTTTTGAGCAGCCAACACGATGTCGGTCTGTTTGCTCATGGCCTCTTCAAGAGCGTTAATGCTCTTTTCACGACCAACGAACAAAGGCATCATCATATGCGGAAAAATGATGAGGTCTCTTAGGGGCAAAAGTGGTAGTTGCTGTACTTTTCCCTCGCTCATAATCCTCTCCCTCCCTTGGGTTAACGAGCTTCTTGCGTATAGGACACAAGAGGATCTCCATTCAGGTTAATTCCATTTCAACCTTCGCGAAGTCTATATCCAGTCTAACTATGTGAACGATTGCTGGGAAGTAAATATATCAGGGAAAAAAAGAGTTCTGGCCCTTGCCAGAAGTCGACATTGCTCATATTTTGAGCAGAATAAATTTGACTAATGCTACCCGAAAATATTTCTAATTTGCGTAAGGTTTTGAGAAGAGTCTGGGACCTTTCTGATTTGTAATACCGCATAGTAAGATTTTCGTCCCTTTTTTCCGCGATTTGCACGATAAGTGCACTGTGACACGCAACGAATCACCCTGGGTCCGCACCAATTCATTATCACTCAAGCTATTAATAGCAACATGGGCTGTCAGCTCATTCGCTACGCTTATCCTTACGGCGGCTCAGTTGATTTTGGACTATCAGAAGGATTTCGATAAGCTCCAAAATAATTTCTCAATCATCAAGAACTCTTACCTTGATTCAATGGCTGAACATCTGTGGTCTTACGACACTCGTCTGTTGGAAATCCAGCTCGATGGATTAAGCCGTTTGCAAGGTGTGAGTTATCTCAGACTCACTGCGGACAATAAAGTCATTTACGAAACTGGCAAGACGGACCCCGCTGAGGAAAGTCACAGGAATTTTGAAATTCGCCATAAAAATACAAACGAAACTTTGGGCACACTCGACGTGGAGCTCGACACAAAAAGTCTGCGCGACCGTTACTTCCATGAAGCAATTTGGATTTTCGTCCGCCAAGCTGCGAAAACTCTGGTTGTGGTCTTCTGCTTATACTTCATTTTCAATCGAATCATCGTGGTTCACATCAAGCATATCGCCGATTACTTAAAAACCGGCTTCAGGGAAAACAAGAATCTCACCCTGAACCGGCCACCACATGCCGAAAAAGACGAATTGGACATTCTAGCCGACTCCATCAATCAATTCCGGGTGGAGCTGCTTGAAGCGAACAAAAAACTTGAGCAGTTGAACCAGGCTCTTGAACAAAAAGTTACGGATCGTACGCGCGAGTTAACAAATAAAAATCAAAGTCTTGAAAAGGCCATGTTCCAAATCAAGCGCATGCAGGCGACGTTGGTGGCTCAAGAGCGCTTGGCTTCTTTGGGTAGTCTCACCGCCAGCGTGGCCCATGAGATTCGCAATCCTTTGAACTTTGTTTTGAATTTCAGCGAACTTCTTACTGAATCCGAGGACGCTGAAGAGATCAAAGAAGTCAGCCGTGTAGTTTTGAAACACAGCCAACGCATTGACCAGATTGTGCGCTCTATGCAGATCCTGTCGGGCTATGACAGTGATCTTCTTGAGACCGCAGATATCAATGAAGTTCTCAAGAAAGCCTACCAACAAACGATTACCAACCGTTCTTTGGGGTCCAGCTATGTACCCCCGAAGGTAACCTATCGTTTGAGCGATAATGTCCATGCCCAGGTTTACTCCGTCTCCCTGCAAAGAGCCCTGTCAAACATCATTGACAACTCGATGCATGCTATTGAAAAGAAAGTCTTGGTCCAAAAGAACTTTGAACCAGAACTCATTATTTCAACAGCCGTACGCGGAGAAAATGTCGAGATTTCGATTCGCGACAACGGCATTGGCATCCCGTCTATTCTTGGAGAAAAAATCTTTGATCCGTTCTTGACCACAAAAGCACCTGGAGAAGGTGCGGGCCTTGGTCTGACCGTCGCATTTAATATTGCACAGAAACATGGTGGTACTTTAAAGTACACAAGTGAGTTTGGTCAGTGGACAGAATTTTTAATGTCTATACCGATCTCCCATGAAAGACTGCATGCATGATCCACATTGTGATAGTAGACGATGAGGCCGATACCCATCTGCTTTACAAATTGAAATTTAAGAAGTTCTTTGCGTCTTTGGGTGACCTCAAATTGGTGTCATTCCTGAGTGCAAAAGATTGTCTTTCTTATCTTCGTCGCGAAGACACTCCCCATGTTGATCTCATCATGTCAGATATTAATATGCCCGAAATGGACGGATTCGAACTGCTTCAGGAAGTTCGTAAGTTCGACCCCAAGATGCCTTTCTATGTTGTCAGTGCTTATGAATCCACGGAGTTTCGCACGAAGGCGGAAAGCTTGGGCGCGCAAAGATTTTTAAGCAAACCTGTCGACTTCAATGCGCTCAACGAAGCTTTGAAGGTCGATCTCAATCTGTCCCTTTAACATATACAGTCTGCGAAAGTTCTGCGAGTCGCCATATAATTGACTCCCTCTCATGTATTAACCCACAACTCACGGTTTTATTTTGTTCGCCGCTGCTTTCACTTTTATAAAAAGTCTTCATCAAAAAAATGGAGGATGCAAAGTGATTAAGTACTTTTTAACAACTGCACTATTAATGTTCGCAACATCGCAAGCTTTGGCGACAGAGCTCTCTCCAGGTAATCTGGTGGGGCGCTATAAAGTTCAAGCCAAGGCAGGGTTCCAAACGGTCTATGTGAATTTCAGGGTCATTGATAAGGCTTCTTTTGAGTTTCAAAGAACCTATCCGGATGGCCGTAAAGACGAGCTTTGTGATGGTAGCTACAACCTCAATAACTCATTCTATTTGAACGAGTATGCCCTTCTGGCGGCCAGCAAGACCTTCAAAGGCGTGATGACCTGTCCGAGCGATCGTAATAAGAAAATCGATTTCAACATCGGCTTTGGCAGCACGTCTGTTGAGGACCTTGTAAAAGGCACCTCTGTGACGGTGACAAGCTCGCTAGCTCCGGGCATGACGTTGAATGCCTATGTGAAGAAGCAGCAATAGGAACATAAAAAAAGCCCAAAGACATGGTCCTTGGGCTTTTTAGCTTTTCGCTCGTTAAGCTTTGCTTACTATGAAGCAGAGCTTTTCTTTTTAGCTTCTTCTTCGATTTGAATTTCTTCGTCAGTTTTGTAAACCAACATCGGAGCGCCGCCATCGTTGATCACGTTTTCATCGATGATCACTTCTTTCACGTTCGTCCTAGAAGGAATGTCGTACATAATATCCAACATTGCCGTCTCAAGAACTCCGCGCAGACCACGGGCACCAGTTTTACGTTTCAAAGCCATCTGTGCCACCGCACGCAATGCTTTTTCAGTAAACTTCAGTTCAACACCTTCATAGCCAAAGAGCTTTTGGTATTGCTTTGTGATCGCATTTTTCGGTCTCACAAGAATATCCATCAAAGCTTCTTCGTCCAATTGACCCAAAACCGCGATCATTGGTAAACGACCGATGAATTCTGGAATCAAACCGAACTTAGACAAGTCATCAGGCTCAACCTTCGCAAGAAGATTCGCGCTTTTTTCTGTCTCTTGTTCAGTGCGGATATCAGCAGCGATACCCATTGTTTTATTAGATGTTCTGTTATCGATGATTTTTTCCAAACCAACGAACGCACCACCCACGATGAACAAGATATTTGTTGTATCCACTTGGATAAACTCTTGTTGTGGATGTTTACGACCACCTTTCGGAGGAAGATTTGCGACAGTACCCTCAAGAATTTTCAAGAGAGCTTGCTGCACACCCTCACCGCTCACGTCACGCGTGATAGATGGGTTTTCAGATTTACGAGAGATCTTGTCGATCTCATCCACGTAGATCACGCCTTTTTGGGCCTTTTCTACGTCGTAGTCTGAAGCTTGAAGAAGATTCAACACAACGTTTTCAACGTCTTCACCGACATAACCTGCTTCCGTCAATGTTGTCGCATCTGCCATTGCAAATGGAACATTGAGGATTTTAGCGATCGTCTGTGCAAGCATTGTCTTACCAGATCCCGTTGGACCGATAAGTAAAATGTTTGATTTTTGCATCTCTACGTCAGCAGATTTTTTACCTTGCGACATTGCGTTCACACGCTTGTAGTGATTGTGAACCGCAACTGCCAGCGTCTTTTTCGCTTGAGTTTGGCCAATTACATAGTCATCAAGGTAAGTTTTGATATCAGACGGTTTTGGAACCTTGAAAGTACCCTTGACCGCTGTCTCTCTATCTTTTTCCTCGTCAATAATATCATTGCAGAGATCGATACACTCATCACAGATGTAGACGCCCGGGCCCGCAATCAGTTTTTTAACTTCTTTTTGGCCTTTACCGCAAAAACTACATCTCAAAGTGCCGTTGGTATCTTTCGTCGTCATCTGTTGTTATCCTTTTTTTGCCTTACGAGATTCTACAACGTGATCTAGAAGTCCGAATTCCTTCGCTTGGTAAGGGTCCATAAAGTTATCCCTTTCCATTTGATCTTTCAAGAATTGGTAGTCTTTACCCGTGTGCGTTTCATAGATACGAGTGAGCTTTTCTTTAGTACGCAGCAATTCTCTTGCATGAATCTCGATATCTGTGACTTGACCCGACAAACCACCTCCTGAAAGAAGAGGTTGATGGATCATGATACGAGTGTTCGGAAGGCTATAACGCTTTCCTTTAGAACCCGCCGTCAAAAGCAGCGAACCCATGCTTGCAGCCATACCCATGCAGTATGTTGCCACGTCGCATTTTACGAATTGCATAATATCGTAGATTGCTAGACCTGCGGAAACACTTCCACCCGGAGAGTTGATGTAGAAATGGATGTCCTTTTCTGGATTATCCACTTCCAAGAATAGAAATTGAGCAATGATGGCGTTGGCCACTTCATCCGTTACTTGTGTTCCGAGGATCACAATACGGTCTTTTAATAGGCGAGAATAGATGTCGTATGATCTTTCGCCCTTAGATGTTTGCTCTATGACGTATGGAATGACTGCCACGCTGACTCCTGTGGTTGGGAAATAAAGTCTTATGCTTTGCTACCTATCGGAATACTCCAACAGGACTTTACGAAAAACCTTTGACCCTCAACACTGCTATGTTACATCTTATTCTGCTTCATAAAGCTTAATAATTTTAAGGGGTTCATATGGCTATCAACTTATTGAATAAAGACATCGATTCACTCACATGCCCGGCTTTGGTCGTGTTTTCTAAATCATCTTCGCAAAAAGAAAAGCTCGCAAAAGTGACTCATTCTGAGCTCAACAAGAAATTTGCTGCTTCAATCGAAGAAAAATCAATTACCGGTAAACATCAGGAATCGGTTACTTTCCGCGAGATCAATCACGCAGGCTTCCGTCACGTGATCGTTATCGGTCTTGGTAAAGAAAATGAAATCACTCACGAATCAGTTCGTCAGTCTGTAGCCTCTGCTTTTGAAGCTGTTAAAGCTTTGAACGTTAAAGAAGCAGCTTTGCACTTTGATGGCATCACAACAGCTAAAAAAGACATCGCAGATTTCATGAAAGCAGTTGTAGAAGGCTTGATCCTGACTTCATACGTTTTTGACGAATTGAAATCGACACCTAAAAAAGATCCTAAAAAACCAAACGAAGAAGTCACGATCCACGTTGCTACTAAACTTGGTAACGACAAGGCCGTTAAAGCTGCTTTCAACGAAGGCGTGATCTTAGCTTCAACTGTTAACTTCTCTCGTCGTCTTGGTGATTTGCCAGGCAACTTGATGACTCCGACAATCCTTGCTGATTCTGCTGTAGAAGCTTCTAAAGGTATCGCAAACTTGAAAGTCACTGTTTGGGATAAGGCACGCATCAAAAAAGAGCGCATGGGAGGTCTTCTTGGCGTTTCTATGGGTTCTGATCAAGAACCACGCTTCATCATCATGGAATACAAAGGCGCGGCAGCTTCTAAAAAACCAGTTTGCTTCGTAGGAAAAGGTCTTACTTTTGACTGCGGTGGTATCAGCATCAAGCCTTCAGCTGGTATGGAAGAAATGAAATATGACATGTGCGGTGGCGCAAACGTTATCGGCACATTGCTTGCGATCGCAAAATTGAAACTAAAAATCAACGCTGTTGGTTTGGTAGCTTCCACTGAAAACTTGGTAAATGGTTCTGCAACTAAACCAGGCGACGTGCACACAGCACGTAACGGTAAAACTTTCGAAGTGAACAATACAGATGCTGAAGGTCGTTTGATCTTGGCGGACGCTTTGTCATACGCAACTGAACTCGAACCACAAGTTATCTGTGATGCTGCGACTTTGACTGGCGCGATGGTTGTTGCTTTGGGTAACACTCACACTGGTTACTTCACTCGCAACTCTGCCTTGAAAAACAAAATTGAAAAAGCAGCTGATGAGTCTGGTGAATGGGTATGGAACATGCCTTTGGTAGACTTCCACGTAAAAGATATGAAGGGCACATTTGCTGACCTTTCTAATATCTCTGCTGGTAAAGGTGCTGGCTCTGCGACTGCGGCGGCGTTCCTTGAACAATTCGTTGGCGAAGGCATCCCTTGGGCTCACTTCGACATCGCGGGAACTGGCTGGGCCGTCGGAAATCGTTTGCCTTACGCTCCTAAAAAAGGTGCTTCTGGCGCGATGATCCGTACGTTCGTTGAGATCGCTAAAGCTCACGCTTAATCGAATCTGAATATATAAAACAAAAAACCCTTGTAGTTTTGCTGCGAGGGTTTTTTATGTCTTAAATTTAGTACGTCTTATGAAAATCTAAAATGTTAGAACCAGAGGATGACCTAGGTAACGAGCGACTTCAGGGCTCTCAACAACCAAAGCTTCGCTGTTTTTATCGTTCGTCAATTTTACTGATTTCAGCAACCAAGTTCTCGGCCAATCTTCAGGAAGATTTGTGAAGCGAACTGTGATCGCATGGCCTTCATTAAATTGAAACTCACCATCGCCAGGTTTCTCACCTAGGATTTTCGCAATCGGAACATACAAAGGATTGATTTTTGTCATATCCGAAGAGAATTCACAACGACCCTCAAGCTCCATCGAAGGTTTATCGCCAGCTACGGAAATTCCCTCAGCCTCAAAGATCAAAGTCACTTTACCAAACTCTTGGCAAGCCAACTTCTTTTCGCCCTTTTCATCAAGGAAAACAAAGTGGCCCAAGCCAATGCCCGCTCCTTCTGAATTCTTTTTCAATTCAAAGCCCGCGATCAATCTTTGCTTAGCAGCGTCCTGAAGTTTCTCTCCGCTAAGATGAGAAAAATCGAAGTTTGTGCGGATCGCTGCGGGATCACGGTTAATTTGAAAGGCATCTGTGGTAGATCTTAGGTAGGAATATCCCACGGCAAAACAGAGAAAAAAGATTCCAAATACACCTGCAAGCTTATGCATACTCAACCCTCTTTATTGCAGGATAACATGCTTTCTATACAGGACCTCTTGTTTTGGGTCCTTACCAGTCTTAGGTCCTAGGGGATTGATTTGGGGAACCTTTACAAAATTCCTCTAAGATCGTCCCGACTTAAGCCCCGGGACACCCTTTCATTTGCAATCCCCCTGTTTAACTTGTTAAACACTCGGAACGACCTGCCTCAGCGGGATAAATCGGAGACCAGACCATGAAAATCTTGTTCGCGTTATTACTGTTAGCAACCGGCGCCACAGCCCATGCAGGCAAAAAATCTTTCTGTGAAACTTCTGGCTTCGTGGTTGGCCATATCTCCTGCCCCTCTGCAAGTTTAGATATCAAAGGAAATCTTCTGACTCGCACAGTGAAATACTCTGTACCGCCCGGCACTCCTCCGCAAAATGGCTGGCCTACAGTCATCATCTATCAGGGTAGCTTTTTCGCAGTGGATTTTGCGCGCAATCAAGGGATGCCTTTTGGTGGCTTCAATGAGATTCGTTTGATCCAAAGTCTTTTGGATCATGGTTTTGCTGTCATTGCACCGCCGGCAATTTCTAGTCTTGCATGGATGACTAATCTTATTGGAGTCACCTATGAAAAATCCGAAGATGACATCTTCATTCAGAACCTTCTTGCCAGCATGACTAGCGGAAGCTTTGGCCCGGTCGATATGAATAAACTTTTTGCGACAGGAATTTCAAGCGGTGGCTACAATACAAGTCGCATGGCTCTTTCATTCCCAGGAGTTTTCAAAGCCTTGGCGATTGAGTCCGCATCTTGGGCCACTTGTGGCGGCCCTCTTTGCGATCTTCCAGAACAACTTCCCGCAGGCCATCCACCAACTTTATTCCTGCATGGCCAGGCGGACATGATTGTTCCTATCAGCACGATGCTGCCTTATCGCAATCTTTTAAGAAAATCTGGCGTTAAAACAGCTCTCGCCGTTGATGCCTTCGCAGGTCATCAATGGCTCGATCAAGCTCCTGAATCCATAACAAAATGGTTCCTGCAATTTAACCGTTAATTTTTCTCATCTCGGGCACAAAAAACTTCAAGCTGCTGATCTAGCTGCACAATGGCCCTCATGTTATGACGGGCCATCATGGCCTTTACTAGGGTACGAATAGCTTCGATCGTCGCGCCCTTCTTACCTAATAAAAGACCTAAATCCTCAGGATTTACGGAAGCAATATAGACTGTGGTTCTTTCACCTTGAGAAAACTCCACATGTGCATCGCCAGGCTTACGAACAATTTTTCTTACCATCTCTTCAAGATAGTTTCTCATGTGAGCACCCGCAGCTTCCGTTTCGGCGAATGCTCTTGCGTTTTCAGACATTCCAACCCCCATGATCTAGAGGATACGGAAATTATATTCGGTGGGTAGTAGAAGAAAATAATAACAAACAGGCTTTGGTAAACCTCGATCTTATCTGAGACTCAAACAACTTCGCGGTTGGAATTACCTATTTCCTATTGGCAAACATAATGGCTATTTCGTTCAATGAAAGAGCATCCGTCGCAATCGAGTACGCCGTGCGATTCGTATCCTTCACGGTCAGAGCATCAGAGAAAATCAAGAACTGAACTGCCAGATGAGCCTCCCCTAAAGCTTTCGACACCAACGGACGGCCGTTAATTTTAACTCCAACCACTTTGGTATTATCAAGAAGGATCGGCTGTGTCGTGTCTACATCCAGTGGCGCGTCTTCCGTTCTATAGTAATAAGAAGTATCCGAAGAGGCCTGTTTCACTTGAACTTCTTGAGTCAGAACATCACCTGGGGCTACGCGAATGACCATCTTACTGTAGATATCACTTGTCATCTCGCCGCGAGCAGTTTGGATAACATGAGACTTAAAGAAATAGGCGTCATCGGTAGCTACCATAATTTTTTGCGCCTGTTTGTTGCGCGTAATATTTTCTAGAAGATAATCAATTCCAGAGATGCGCAAAAGAATCGCGGGACACGTGAAATAAACGCATCCAAAAGCCGCTTTGCCTATGCTGTCGGTCACGCTTGCAGAAGCTGTGTTCTGGAAAAGAAGACCCGCAGAAAATACCGCCAACATCACCTTTTTGTTCAGCATAGAAAACTCCTGTTTTAATTAAGCCGTTCTAAACAGGAATATTTAAAGCAATCCTTATACCCAACAAGAATGGATACAATATCGAGCCATAAGCCCCTCAAATCCTCTCTGGGACAGACATTCGTGGAACGACTGATAAAACATTAGACAGTGGGACATCAAAGGGCTCCGTGCCTGCCCTTCCCCGCTTTGAATTTTTTTCCCAAGATTCTTACCTCTTCGCAAAGTTACCAAGTTTTATTGGTAATTATAGGGGTATCCCAAAGGGAACGCGATACAAAATCAACTAAGCCTTTGACTGCATACTGATTAATCATAGTAAAAAGAACATATGTATAAATCATCAGAATTTTTACTTAATGAATTTCAAAGACAAAAAACCCTGATGCCCGCCCTTACAAATTCTCAGTTTGCAAAAAACTTGGGAATTCCGGCCAGCCGTCTGAGCGACTATTTAAACGGTCGGCGAGTGATGACTCTCGCTGTGGCGAAACAAATTATAAAAAATCTTTCGCTCAACGGATCTGATTTTGAACATCTAAAAACTTTGATTGATCTCGACAAAAGCAGCAAAAAAACTCTGCTTCCAGAAACCCAACTGCGCGATGATGAGTTCTCTGTGATCTGCGATTGGTATCATTTTGCAATCATGGCACTGATGACACTAAAGTCATTTCAATCAAACCCTGAGTGGATTGCCGAACGTCTGAACATTCCTCCTGAAGTGGCGCAAGCAGCCACAGACCGCCTGATTCGCCTTGGCTTGGTAGAATTCAAAAATAAAAAACTTGTGGCGACCCGTCGACAACTTGAAACGACTCACAATGTTCCATCCGAATCCCTGCGCCGATCTCACAAACAGTCTTTGCAACAAGTGGTTGATCAGTTAGACAATGTGCCGATGCATTTGCGTGATGTGACTTCGATCACTTTTGCGATCAATCGAAAAAAGATCACAGAGGCTAAGGGCATCATTCGTAAGTTCCGCAGAAAGATGGCGGACTTGATGTCTCAAGGTCCAAAGACCGACGTTTATAATCTTAATATTCAACTCTTCCCAGTTTCGAAGGTAACAAAATAATGAAATTCGTTATTACTCTTGTATTGTTATTTTCCGTTAACTCCTTTGCCAATAACTGGTACGACCGCGGCAATGGTGGATTTGTTCTTCAATGTGCTAATCAAAAACTGCAAGTTCTAGATTTGTATGAGGCCGGAGCACGATTCAATCTTTCTGTTGTTCCTACTCAAGCAACAACTACTGTAGACAAAGTGAAAGAACTGCTTTCTCGCCTTGCGGGAAAAGATCCACAAAGAGCGGAAGTTCTAAATGCGTGGCTTGCAAACTTCTTTAAAGAGCAACAACTTGTTCAGGGTAGCTTTGCTAGAACTCCCGACTTGGGTGCCGTCGTTATTCCTGATGGATGCGAGCTTCAGCAAGTTATCGTTCAACAACAGCCTTCCGTGGTGAATCCATTCAGATATCTGATCAACGCCAAACTTTGGAATCAGTTGGACACCGACAACCAAGCAGCCTTGATTCTTCATGAATTGATCTATCGCGAATTCATTTCAACGCCGTCTCAGGAATTCAGCTCTGAAAGAATTCGTTACTTCAATGCTTTTATTCACGCCAATCTTCCTGGCGTTCAATCACTCCAAGACTATGTGACAAAACTTCAAGAAGTACATATCGGTCGCTTTCAATATCGTGACCTCATGCTATTCCTAGGGGCCGCAAATAGCTCAGGAGAATGGATCAGCTCCCCGGTGAATTTTGAAGAGGATCTCATTACTTTTGCCAGCCTATCTTCACAACAAGCCATCGGAAAAAACTATTTTAGATACTCTTGCTTTAATAACGAAGCCAATCCACGCCTGGGCTCCGCCTTTATTTCTAAAAGTGGCCAGCTTGTCAGTGTGGATATTGATACTAGCTTAGCGGCATCTTTTGCTTGTTCTCTGCCAAGCTTTCAATACAGCCACAATGGCTCATCTTTCATTGTATCTGGATCCAAATGGAAGTTCGATGCGAATGAGCAAGTGACCGAGGTTGCTGGACCAAGCACTTCTCATACACAGATCGATTATATGGGAAATTCTTTTACAAGCGCAGGGCTACTGGTGGCCGATTCAGTTCAAGAAACGATTTTCAGATTCGATAAAAAAATGAATCTGATTGAACTTGGTTTGGGCGGTGGCCCTTGCCATATGCCGACGGATTCGACCATCAGCTTTATGCCAAATCTTCCAACGTGGGATAGCTCTGTCACGCTTGATGCTGGCGGAAAGATTACTAATAAAATTCGCGCTTGTTTCTAATATTCTAAATCAAAGCCAATTGTCATAAACGACAGTTGGCTTTTCTGAAATGACTTATTCCGATTGCCCTGAGCCACAACTTGTCTGGGCATATCCTTTAAAGCGCGCTCCCAACTCTTGAGCTTCATGGGCAATGGCAAGCAATCCCAATTTCGCAGTCCAACCGTATACGTTTTCTTGAGGACAACCCGGAGTGTTGATCGCAAGATCTGACACGCACAAACGCTTGTACACGGCGCCAGGGCTGTTCAAGCTGTCTGTAGAGCTTTTTTCTGAGTGCGTGCGCAGGAAGCCACCAGCTAGCTCGCAACCAATCATATAAATACACGGTTCCGCACTGGCGCCGTCTGATTGAACCACCGACGGAATACCTTCTTGAATGATCACTTCTTCCACGTCACGACCGCCCTTGGCCGCTTTCATTTTTTTACGAGATTTATAGCTCCACTCTTTCACTTCTGCGCCTGAACCAACACGGATGACTGCCAAACCATAGGTTCCGGCATTGTTTTTTACGAAGACGAATGGTTCTTGAGCGATGCCGCGTTTTTTATACTCAGCTCGCAATTTTTCGATCATGGCATCCACTCGCGCAGCCAAAGCTTCGCGACTTTTTTCATCGCCAATATCGAAATGCTCGAAAAGTTCGGTCTCAACGGTCAAAAGGAATGGATCAATTTTCGCAATAGCAGAAAATTCTTCCGCCAACTGATTGTAGTATTTAAAGTAAGTGCTTTTCTTTCTTTGATACCAACCCAACTCGTGCGGAGGATTCATTGGATAGTCTAAAACACTTTTTGACCACTCTTCATACTGCTCTGAAAAGTCATTGTTGCTGATAATCAGGTCCGGCTTAAAGGATTTCAATAAAGGACCACCAACCAAGGCCGAATGAACTTCGATCTCTCTGCCCGTGGAACTAGTGACTTTCAACGGCTCTGGCAAATCCTTTGGAATAGCCACTTTCACTATGATTCCTGAAGATTCGATCAGCGATTTGATCGTATAGACATTTTCCCAATAGAAAGCATTGTTAGTATGCTCTTCCGTTACCAACATCACGTTCTTCACATCACCATAGTGTTTGGTAATGTATTTAGTCATGAGGCCCGCCGAAGTTTCTTTGTCCGTTGGACAGATATTATTAAATCCCGCAGGAAAGATATTCGCGTCGACATTCGAAATTTTGTAGCCAGAATCGCGGATGTCATAGCTTGAATAAATTGGATAAGACAAGGTCGCAGTTTTCGCCGAGAACCATGCGCAAATCTCATTCATATTGGCGAGGGTTTGTTTGTGAAGTGTGAGCTTCGCCATCGTATCTCCTTACAAATTCGGATCTTCAGTGGGAACAATTTTTGGAGGCGTCTGGATAGGACGCTTTTCCTCTTCGGGAAGCAAGGAATCTACCTTGACCCGGCCCGGCCGCTTCACGCTGTTCATTCTTTGCGATTCTTCGGTCAAAGACATTGTCTCTTTGGTTTGATATAAAATTACTTCTATTTTTTTTCTGACTTCTTGTAGATAGGAAAAAAATTGCTCCTCGTACTTATTTCCTACTTGCCCTTGCATTGGCTTAAATAGCTCGGCTTGCTCAATCAAGTCACTCAAACTGCCACCTAGATTGGCTTGGACTTGCCTGTTACTTTGTTCTGCTTGAACCAATGTGAAGAATGCTTGATAAGTTTTTTGCGCCTGCTCTGCTGCATGCTGCGACCACACGGGGTCATTCAATTGCATCGCCTTGATCAAATAGACTTGCACCATCTTTTGGCCTTCAACGGCTTGTTCAAAAGTATCGCTGGAAATTTGATTGGTAGAAACCGTGCCCATTTGCACATAGGTCTTCGCCAACCAATCTTGATTCACATTACGCTTTTCTTCGCGAACTTTAGCAATGCCTTTTTCGGCGATATTTAAATAATCCATCGCTTCTTTATCACGTCCTGCTTTGCCATAGACAGATGCAAGTCGCGCCGGGACTTCTGCTTGTCCCACTTCACTAGGGAGATACGAGCGCATTTTATAAGCGTCTAAAAGAGCGGCCAAGGTTTTTAAATCATCTCCTAAGGCCTCATAAGCAAATGACATTCGATAAAGAGCTTGAGCGGCGATCTTTGGTTGCAGCTTGAGGGTTTTTTCATAAACGTCGCGATCAATACGAATCGCTTCGGACCACTGCCCCAATCCCTCTAGCGATTGAGCTTCTCCCAAGCGCGAAGATTGATAATAGATAGATTGTGGATAAGTCCCTTGAAAACTCTTGAACCCATTTTGCGCTTCTTCAAAACGACCTAAAGCTAAAAGTCTTTCAGCGTTATTGATCTCATTTTCTTCAGCCAGTTTTTGATTTGCTCGAGCCGCCTCAGCGCTACGATCAATCTGCATAGATGTACAGGAAAAAAGAAATGGAAGAAAACAAAGACCAAGAGCTTTTAGATTCATCTTTTCTTTTCCCTTTCTTCTATAAGCTGACTAAGTTCATCCAGTCCTGAAAGATCTGAGATGTCTTTAACCAGATCAGGAATGCGCAATATGTGTGCTTCCTTTTCCATTCTCAATTCGAATTGCTTATACAGAGCATCCCTTTGATTGTAGAAGGACTTCATCTGCATGTACAAGTCGACGAGCTGCTTATCCGGTCCGCTCTTCTCAGAACCTGTTCCCAAGTCCAGCCAGTAAGGAAAGATGCGATTCAAAATCACAGTGTCAAGGTGGTAGCCACCTTTTTTTATTTCGCGAGAGAAATACTCCGCTTCTTTGAGCTTTGCCTGATCAAAACTTGTAACCAGAACAAATTTCGTGGTTGGAGACACCATCATGCGATGAACATCGACCGTGCGTTGCAAAAGTTTGCCCTGCCACTGCTCGATGTTTATAAAGAAATCACCCAGCTCATGAATGAACTGCGAACCGGTGAGGTTTTCCAATACTTTCAACACCTGACGAGTTCCAGTTTGCAAAAGCTGACCAAAGAAACCCGATTTCTTTCCTTCAGGATCTCGGAACCATTTTGCCACACCCTCTGTGAACAACGCGGAAAGCTTTTGTGGCGCGTGCAAAAAATCAATCGCATGCTTAGTAGGCGGAGTGTCCAAGATAATGAGATCGAACTCTCCAGACTCATAGCATGTATACAGTTTTTCCAAAGATGTGAATTCCTGGGAGCCACTCAAATTTGTGGACAACTGCTTGTAAAGACTGTTTTCAAAAATCTTTTTCGCAGCTTCGGATTTTTGTGCGGCTCGGGTCACGAACTCATCAAAAGTTTGCTTGTGATCAATGACTGAGGCATAAAGCTCGCCTGAAAAATTTTGCCCTGGGACTTTCGTAATGTCTTTGGTCCCCTCAATACCCAGCGTTTGCGCCAAACGTTTCGCTGGATCAATGGTCAAAACAAGAACGCGCTTGCCTTCTTTAGCAGCCGTCACAGCAAGTGAAGCAGCAACCATTGTCTTACCGACGCCGCCACTGCCTACACAAACTAACACTTTGGTTCCGTTAAATAATTCAGACATCAGAGTTTTTCTCCGATCATCTCAATAAGTTTCCACGGTTGTGTTTCAAAAAATAAGGGAATCGATTTTAAATTCTTTGTTAGACTTTCCGCAGTCTTCGACATTTCTTTTTGTCGGCTCAAATGTTGCTGCAAATACAAAGCAAAATCACGAAGTCCTGTTGTAGGATCTTCACTGGCGTCTTCGATGGATTTTTCAGAAACAGGAACAGTCAGCATCTTGTTCAGAATTATTTCTGCCTCGATATCGAATTCAGATTTTAAATCCTGCGAAAGCTCTGCGGCTTCTTTAAGTGGCAACTCTTCCGGCAAGGTAACGATGTGATAGTGACAGAGCTCTTTATCGCGAATGACCTTGTCGATATTGCGACTTTGCTCACCCATCGGGCCAAATTGAACTGCTTGAGCCATACCCTTCGGGGCTTCTAACAAAGCTTTGAAATGTCCCGTCGCAAAGGCGTCCACTACAATGCAATCAAACGGCAACGGCGGGCCGTGCTTGCGAGGTCCGCTAGTGATCTTTCCCAGCACTGCCAACTCTGGCAAAGCTGGTGCAATATTAATAAACGCCCTCATCACTGCATTATCGAAGAACAGCTTCGCAAGACTTTCAACTTTGATTAAGTATTGCGCATACTCACGCAAACAGGTGTCTCCAGACCAAAGAGCCACTGAAAGATTTGGTTTAATTTGCGTGGGATGAAATTCAACCTGCGGAAGATCAAAAAAATCGCGAAAAAAACTCTGATCGCCAAGCTCCACCAGAAGAACTCTTTTTCCAGTTTGACTGAGTCTTAAGGCCAGGGACGCGGCAAGAACCGACTTTCCTACCCCACCTTTTCCCGTCACAAAGTGAATCTCTTGCTTCATAGATCCCTAAGTGTGTCTGACCTCTGAAATATAGGCATTGCGCATGGCATTATTTGATGCCAATACAGTGAGCATCTTCTAAGATCCATCGGTTTAGCGCAACTGCGCCGTTCTGCACTTCAGCTTCGCTGAAGTAGTCACCTGATAATGTTTAGGAGTAATAACATGAAATCAAACGTAGAAAAGGTTTCTAACCTTTCCAGAAAAATCAGCATCGAAATCCCAGCTGCTGTAGTTCAATCATCTTTTCAAAAGGTGTTTAACGGCATTCAAAAAGACGTAACGATCAAAGGCTTCCGTAAAGGTAAAGCTCCTTTGACGACAATCAAAAGCATCTATGGCGATCGCGTAAAACAAGACGTCGTTCAAGACTTGGTTCAAAAGCACTACGCTGAAGCTTTGCAAGAGCACAAACTTGAGCCTATCAGCTACCCTGAGTTCGAATTCGCAGATCCAACTGAAGACAAAGACTTCGCGTTCACAGCAGCTTTCGATGTTCGCCCTGAAATCAATTTGAAAAAATACGAAGGTCTTGAAGTAGAAAAAGAAGCTTATGCTTTTGACGCTAAAAAAGTGGACCAAGTTCTAGAAAACATCCGCGCATCACGTGCGACTTTCGAAGATCTTAAAGAAGAGCGCGCTGCTAAATCTGGCGATATCGCGATCATCGACTTCGTTGGTTATGTTGGCGGTAAAGAACTTGAAAACGGTGCTGGCACAAATCACCACCTTGATCTTGGCGCGAAACAATTCATCGACGGCTTCGAAGATGGCATCGTAGGAATGAAAAAAGGCGAAACTAAAACTTTGTCTTTGAAATTCCCAGATCCATACCACTCTGCTGATCTTGCTGGTAAACCGGTTGAGTTCAAAGTGACTGTTAACAACATCCAAGTAAAAGTTTTGCCTGAGTTGACAGATGATTTCTTGAAAACTTTGGGTGGACCAGACAACTTGGCTGATTTGAAGAAAACAATCCAAGAAGATCTTGAACAAGGCGATAAAAAGAAAATCGAAGACGCTTTCAAAAATCGTCTTTTGAAATCTCTTGTTAAAGAAAACCCAGTTGAAGTTCCGCCATCTTTGCTGAAAGAACAAAAAGCTTCATTGGTTGAAGATTTCAAAAAACGTATGTCTGAACAAGGCATGGGCGAAGCTGACTTTGCTTCTTACGTTGAAAAATGGGATGGCGATTTCGCTAAAACAGCGACTGAGATGATTCAATCTTCATTCTTGGTTGATGCTATTGCAAAAAAACATGACCTTTTCGCGAAGAAAGAAGATCTAGACGCTAAATTTGCTGAGTACGCTCAACAAACTGGTATCGAAGAATCTCGCATCAAAGAATTCTACGGCCGTCCAGATCAAGCCAGCCGCCTTACTTACCAAATCACAGAAGAGAAAGTGATCAACTTCCTCAACAAATCTGTAAAAGTAAATGAAGTTCCAGCAGGCTCTCTAAAGGACGAAGCAAACTAAGCTCAAAAAGGCTCTCGCAAGAGAGCCTTTTTTTTCGAGGTACGGACACACTTTTGGTGTCGCATATGCGTTAATTCTCCCTTGCTCTAGGCACCCTTCTCGCAGCCGCCTTGAGTATGCCTAGAAAACCACTCATTTATACTGACGAACATCCCTATCACATTATGGCCAGAGCCAATAACAAAGACTGGTTCTATCTCCCCATTGATGAATGTTGGAAAGTCTTTTCTAAACACCTCAATTCGGCTCAGGAAAAATTCAAATTTAAAGTTTATCTTTTTGTCTTGATGGACAATCACTACCATCTCATTGGGAGTTGCGATTCCGCTCACAATCTTGGTGAAGTCATGGCCTGGTTTCAAAAAACTGTGAGCCGGGAAATTAATACGAAAGCCCGTCGAATCAATCACATCTTTGGCGGTCCCTATAAGGCCTGCCTCATCAGACACCCCGAGCATTTCTCTGCGATTTTTAAATACGTGGCAAGAAATCCAGTCGCTGCAGGTGTTGTCACGAAAGTAGAACTCTACAAATACTCAACCCTTACTAAATCAAATGTTCACATCGCACAAAGAGACAATTGGTTTTCTGATATTCCCGTCGAGGCACACGCAGAAAGAACATGGCTCAACCAAGAGTTTGAAGAGAAAAATCAAATTCTTATTCAGCAGAATCTTAGAAAAACTATTTTTGCGCCTCTGGATCGGGAATCACGAAGAAAGTATCATCTGCATTAAGCTAGCATTCTAGTTTAACGCAGATGCGACACCAAAAGTGTGTCCGTACCTCAACGCACCTAAAGTTCTTTTTCGATGGATTTCCAAAATTGGTCGGGGGCTTCGATGAATGGAAGATGGCCCAGGCCTTTGAGTGAAACAAGTTTGCATTTGGGAATCATCTTCGCAACTGTCTCACCCATCTTAGGATAATCACCCATTTTTTCTTTTACTTTTTCCGGTGCCCAAGCCTTTCCCAAAGCGGTTTTGTCACGGGTTCCGATTACTAAAACCGTGGGCATCTTCAGAAGCTTAAATTCATAATAAACTGGCTGCGTGAAAACCATGTCGTAGGTAAGGGCTGCATTCCAGGCAATGAGTGGATAATCAGGTCCCTCCATCCAACCGATCGGGGCCCTGATGTATTTATCATATTCAGGTTTCCAGTTCTTGTCGTAGTAACTTTCAAGTTGATATTTCTTTACGCGCTCTGGGGTACTTGCGAGCTCGGCCTGATAAAACTGATCGATGCTGTGATAGGAAGTCATCGTCTTCCAATCCTCCAAGCCAATCGGATCTATGAGAAATAATTTTTTAACTCGCTCGGGATACATCAATGAGATTCGTGTCGCGAGCATTCCTCCCATGGAGTGGCCTAGCAACTGATACTTCGTCACGCCAATGCTTTCCAGAAGATTGCTGGTGTATAAAGACAGGGCCTGGAAACTGTACTGAAAACTTTTTGGCTTCGTCGATTTTCCGAAACCGATCTGGTCGATGATGACAACTCGGTAGCCTTTATCCATCAGACGATGAGCAAGATCCTCATAGTATTCTCCGGAAAAATTCTTTCCGTGAAGAAGCACGATCACCTTCTCTGTGTCGCTTGTTCGTGACACATCCATGTAAGCCATTTTCAAGTCTTGCTCTTGTGCGTGGAACTGGAAGTATTTTACTGGAAAAGGATATTGATAGTTTGTTAACTCGGCATCAAAGCCGTTTGTAATTTCAGACTTCTCAACGGGCTTACTTGCACAGGCCGATAAAGCTAGAACCATCAAAATGCACAGATGAAACTTCATAAATCGATTCCCCTTATAGGGAAATGATAGACCTCGTTTTCAGAGGAGAAAAGCCTGCGTTGATTTTAACAATAATTTAAAAGCTAAAGAGCGGTCCCTTGAAAATAACGCAGCTGCGACACCAAAAGTGTGTCCGTACCTCAGCGGCAGTTGTTGTATTGTTCGAAGTAGCGTTGGCAGATTGAGTATTGGGCGTTGCAATCTGTTACGTCTGTTGAGTGGTACTGGGTTGTTGGGCAACGGCGAAGGGTATTGCGCTTTACTGTTAGTACGAAGGTTCCGCGGGCGTATTCTTGAAAGGCCTCAGATCCTGTGCCGCTGTAAACAGAGTAGGAAAGTTTGTTCACACCGGCCATCAACAATGGCTTTTGGAAAAGTGTTGAAACCCAAAGATTGAAAGTGGATGTGCTTTTGCCAGTTTTGCCGTTGTAGCCGGCCATTTTCACGCGGCTTGAACCGTCTTCATGGTCAGCACGTAGTTCTACTTGCGTTGCGCGAGGATCTACAGGGCCTGTGAATGTATCGAAAGCTTGGGGATCCAAAACAACGTCACGGCAGCTGTAAGTCGCCTCGCTAGTTCCGTTAAAACCTTCGCAGGTCATAATAACGGTTCCCTCGATGGGTGTTGCTGAAAAATCACTGCCCGATGCGAAGCCCGGCAAATCAGCGGCCTTCGCGGCAGAACAAAGTAGCAAAATTATAGAGACAACTTTTAACATAAAAGGCCTCCCAAACTGCCCCTCAAGTAGGCGCGTAGAGTAGGAGACCTAATTCAGAGAGGCAATAACTAGCGCGTCAAACCCTTCATCGTGTTCCACGCTTTCAAGTAGCTAAATGCTTGAAATGCTTGATAATCTGACTTCAACAGTTTGTCGCGAGGCGACAGTTTTTCGTCTTTTTTCGAGCCTAAATCTTTCCACCAAGCCATCGCGCCTTCTTCGGTACCTTTTTTAAGATCCAGTTTTTCAGCGGCCCTTTCCTTATCACCCTTCAAGTGACCAGCAATATCACCTTCACGAGTTGTCTGTCCTTTTACGACGGACTTCGAGAATGCATCGACATCCACATCATCAATTTCAATATCCGGATGGATACCTTCCGCTTGGATCGAAACCCCACTCGGAGTGTAGTAACGAGCAACCGTCAGTTTCAAACCGCTGCCATCACCCAACTTAATAACAGATTGTACGGAGCCCTTACCGAATGTACGTTGCCCCGTGATCAAAGCGCGCTTGTTATCTTGAAGAGCCCCCGACACGATTTCCGAAGCACTGGCCGTGTATTCATTCACAAGGACTACCAACGGAACATCCGTGTATTTTCCTTTTTTAGTCGCAGAGGCCACTTCTTTTTCAGCCTTATTACGACCAATCGTACTGACAATCACGCCCTCTTTCAGGAACATATCGCTGACTTTGATCGCTTGATCCAACAAACCACCTGGATTTCTTCTCATATCGATCAGCAATCCAGAAATTTTGCCTTTATTGTTTTTCACGTGAGTTTCTAAAGCCTTCTCAAGATCTTTCGAAGTGTTCTCAATGAAACTTGTGATTCTGACGTAGGCAAAACCATCACCCATGTCTGTGTATTTAACAGATTTAATTTTCACACTGCCGCGAGTGACCGAGATGTCGCGAGGCTTGTCTTCCCCGTCACGCACAACACGCAAAACAATTTTGCTGCCTTTTTTTCCGCGCATCAATTGCGAAGCTTCAACCAGAGTCATGCCTTTAGTACTTGCTCCATCAACGCCAACAACTTTATCGCCGGCTTTGATTCCCGCTTCCCATGCTGGAGCATCTTCAATCGGAGAGATAATAGTCAGGATACCGTTTTGGATAGAGATCTCGATCCCTAATCCACCGAACTCTCCGCTGGTTTCAGTTTCAAAATCTTTGAAGATTTCTGGAGGCATGAAGTTCGTGTGAGGATCTAACTCACGCAACATTCCCTTAATCGCTCCATAGACAAGTTTTTTCGTATCAACTTCTTCAACATAGTATTGCTGGATGAGATTTAAAACTTTGCTGAAATTTTGAAGATCAGCATATCTTTCTTGCGCGAATGCAGGGACTTGAAAACCTGTTTCTGCCATGATGAAAATCGTCAGGATTAAAATAAATCCCAAGATATAGGTTTTCCAGTAGCGTTTCATTGATTGCATGTAGTTAAAGTCCTTTCATCCACAGCTGCGGGTCGTAGGGTTCGGAAAAATGTCTAATCTCAAAATAAATTCCAGCAGGATTGTCACCAGAGGAAGCTCCTGCGGCGGCAATAACGTGGGCTTGAGTAATCTCATCCCCCACATTTACTTTCACTCCTTCGGCATGGCCGTAAACAGTGTAGTAGTGGTCTCCGTGATCGACGATCAACGTCGTTCCAAATCCGGGGATCTCACCAACGAAAGAAACTTTTCCTTCGAACACCGATTTGATCGGACTGCCTTCTGCGGCAGAAATGAAAATACCTTTATTCGATAAAGTGTACGGCTGATCCTGGCCTTTCATAAGTCCAAATTTGCGAGTCACGACCCCAAGAATGGGATGAGGCAGCTCGCCCTTTTGATCGCCAAAAGAAGGTTTGAATAAAAGGTCGAACACCCCGGCATCATCAATGTTCAACTGTGTCGACTTTTCGCGAAGACCATTGATCTGCTTAAGAGCGAATAGTTTGCTTTTACGAATCCCATCCAGAAGTTTGTTCTTGAGGTTTTGTTCGGCAATGAGCTTTTTTTCTTGTCCCGAAATCTTTACTTCGATCGACTTAAGACTTTCTAAGCGCTGGGCTAGGATCTTTTTCTTAGACTGAAGATCTTTGAGATCTGTTCGATAGTTCTTAATCAATTCCAGGTCTCGTTCAGCAACGATGCCCAGGATTTTTAGATTTCGCTCCAACGACGACGAGCTGTTGGAAGAGAACACATAGCGAGCCACCGACGGTCCGCCTAATTTATAAATTGCGCGCAAACGCTCAGCCAAAAGAGTTCTTTGCGACTTAGCTTTGCCTTCAAGTTCCTCGACCTTTTGCGTGAGGTTTTTAATATTCACTTCAATCAAGGCTCTTTGTTGAGAGAAGGCGCCTCTTTCAGTAACGGTTTTCTTAATCTTCTTATTAATTTCAAACAAGCCCGAAAGGACCTGGCGCTGTTTGATCTCGGCATCTTCGATCTTCTTTTTATTGGATTCAAAGTCTTTGGCAAGACTGTCCGCCTCGACAGGAGTCGAAGCCTGCGCTGCCATAGACATAAAAAAGAAAACGGCCATCATGGCCTTCTGCCATTTCAAATTAAGCTCTCTGACTTGCGGCCCAGCCGTCGTTAATTCTGCGCACACATAAGTAAGAACCGAATGCGCCCAGGGCTGTTCCGCCAACAATCAAGATCGCGATGGAAAACGGATTGATAAAAGTAATGTGCTGCCCTAGTTGCAGGAAGCTCAGCTTGGTGACCAAAAGGTTTTTGAATACCAAATAAGTTCCGAAGCATAGACCCACGGCTAGGACGCTTGAAATCAGTCCTAATAAAGCGCCTTCTTTTAAGAAGGGTTTACGAATCATCGAATTCGTTGCGCCAATCATTTCTAGAACAACTATTTCGTCTCTGCGCGATTGAACGGAGGCTCTGATGGCGTTAGACATCACAAATAAAGAGGCTGCTAAGATAACGATTCCTAAAAGTTGCATCGTCACCTCGACGGCGGCAACTAAAGCTCCGTATTTTTCGACCCAATCCTGGCCGTAGCTTACTTCGTCGACGCCCTCTTTTTTCTTGAGATCCGCAGCCAAATTTTGCAAAACCTGCATTTGCTCTTGGATCGTCACTGAGGGGGCTAACTTCACTTGAATACTTGCGGGGATAAGTTTTAAGAGTTCTTCATCTTGACTCATGTCGGGTGCATAGCTGGCAAGTTGAGTGCGAAATTCACTCAAAGCTTTTTCTTGATTCACAAAGCTGACTTCGCCGACTTTTCCGGTCTCTTTCAAAAAGCTTTCTAAGCCCTCGCGACCTTGTCGCGAAAGTTCGGGGGAAAGATAGACGGTCATTTGCACGTCTTCTCCCCACAGTGTCAGAATGTTTTTGAAGTTCTGTGAAATAAGAAGGGCCGCTCCCATCACCACAAAGCAGGCTGTAACGACAATCAAAGTTGAAAGCTTTAGCGCTAGGTTCTTTTGTGGAGGCTTCATTTTGTATCCCCTACAATCATTCCATCACGCAGCTCAAGCGTGCGTTTTTTTCTGCGTTTTACCATGTCGTGATCATGGGTCGCGACAAAGACCGTGGTTCCTTGGGCACAAACTCTTTCAAGAAGATCCATGATCTCTTCACTCAAGCGAGGATCTAAATTCCCCGTTGGTTCATCGGCGATGAGAACGCCAGGCTGATGAATGATCGCCCTTGCGATGGCCGTTCTTTGCTGCTCACCACCCGAGATGAATTCAGGATATTGATCATGTTTATGGGCGAGGCCCACTTGTTCAAGAACTTCTGAAACTCGACGAGAGATTGCCAAGGGTTTGTCGCCGCGAATCTGTAAAGGCAAGGCGACATTCTCAAAGATCGTGCGGTCTTTGAGCAATTTGAAATCTTGGAAGATCACGCCGATCTTGCGTCTAAAGAATGGCACTTGGCCATCTTTGATTTCCGACAAATCATAGCCAGCGACTTTCACGCCACCAGATGTTGCAATGTCATAGGCAGAGATCATTTTAAATAGAGTTGTCTTTCCTGCACCGCTGGGACCGGTCAAAAAAACGAATTCACCTTTGTCGATGCTCAAATCAATATTTTTGAGAGCATGTACTGGGCCAGGATATGTCTTATATACGTGGGAAAATTCAATCATCCCCTCATCTTATGGAAGATGTCGGCCCTTGAATACTCGCCTTCAGTCGAGGTTTTTAAAAATTTACGGCATTCCGCCCGACATCAAGGTGTCGATGATCGTGGAGTGTTGACGATGAAGAGCTAATTTAATGGCCTCTTCTCTGTGGGCAGAGCCAGATTTTAGAACTTGGTCATGGGGAATTTTAATTGTTTTCATCACGGCGCCATTACAAAAAATACGGCTTACCAAAAATGGGTTTTGCGCACCCCAATCTTCTGTTTGCACATGATATTTTTGTCCACGAACGGTGATATCCGAATTAAAACCTTTTTGCATTCCTAAAACCTCATTGGCGTCTTTGGAAATCTAACAAGAAACTCTAAAGATCTCATCTCTTTTTTGTCATGAATCGTATTCATTTGATGATCTCTTAATATCAATTTTTTTGACGTGCTGTTATTTGACTCGAAGTCATTTTATCTATCAACTAAACATCAGTTTAAGGAGGTCCTATGAAATATTCTGCTCTGCTAATTTCAGCAGTTTTCCTTTTAACCTTCTCGGCGCATGCTGCAGATGCCCCACCTCCTCCACTTAAAGGTGAAGCAGAAGCCGGCGCTATTGTAACAAGTGGCAGTTCGGATTCTGAAAGCTATGCCGCTAAGTTGAAAACATCTTATACTCAAGACAAGAACGTTTACACGTTGTTCGGTCACTACATCAAAGCCGAAGCAAACAGCGTTGAAAGTGCAAGAAACTGGGACATTGGCGTTCGCTATGATCGCGAACTTTCAAATCTTTGGAGCGTCTTTATTGGTCAAAAAACTGAAAGTGATATCTTTGCGGGCTATCTGCAAAGGGATTCTACGGACATCGGCGCGAAGTATAACATCATCAAAACAGATGATTTAAACTGGTTTGCCGAGCTTGGTTATCGTTATTCAAAAACGCAACCTGCTGACAACAGTGGCGTGACTTATGACAGCTTTGGTCGTGCTTACACTGAGGTGAATAAGTCTTGGGATAAAACATTGTCCTTCAAGTACTGGGCGGAATATCTTCCAAACTTTACGAACGCGGACGGCTATCTGTTTAACACCGAAGCTTCGATCAACATCATGCTTAATTCGGTGTTCTCTTTGCGTTATGCCTACCTATTACAATATCAAAATCAGCCACCAGACAGTGGAAAGCATTCAACAACTACGTCTACAATGAACCTTGTGGCAAAATTTTAGACATCACAGAGCCTAAAGAAAGGACACTGTTCTATGTTAAAAGAATTTAAAACCTTTATCATGCGAGGCAATGTTTTAGATCTGGCCGTCGGTATCATCATCGGTGCGGCGTTCACAAAGATCGTAACTTCATTTGTCGGCGACGTTTTGATGCCTGTGATCAGTCTTGCGCTGGGCAAGGTGGATTTCTCGAATTTGTTCGTTGCACTTAATGGCGGAACTTATGCCACTTTAGATGCGGCAAAGAAAGACGGTGTTGCGACCCTCAACTATGGCTTGTTCGTCAATGCTGTTATTGACTTCCTTATCGTAGCTTTTGCCATCTTTATGTTGATCAAAGCGATCAACCGATTGCAAAAGAAAGAAGAAGCGAAAGCACCGGATACGAAAGAGTGTCCTGAGTGCTTGTCGACCATCCCGTTGAAAGCCCGTAAGTGCTCTCATTGTGGAAGCCTTCAGACCTCGACCATGTATTCAGATAAGGGCACCGCCCCAGGAATGAATATTTAATTATGTTTCCTTAAAAGGGAGTGGCGACACTCCCTTTTTTTCGTCTCAATTTGAGGCGTAAACTTTCTCTCCACAAGTGCCGATAAATGGTACTGCAATTGCATCATCAAACTGCATCGGGGAGGAGTTCAAATGAATCACATTTCGAACTATACAAACAAGACGACTGTCAAAACACTAATCAAAGTTGTTTCTGTGCTGGCGATTTTTTCGGGTACGGCACTCGCCGCTGACCCGACACCGTCATCTTCTTCAAGTACACCATCCGCAGATACAAGTAGTGTTTTAGCTTCTCTTCTATTAAGAAATAATGATGATGCTTGCCAACGAGCTCAAACAACTGTTTCAAACGCTGTGAAGGATATCGGATCTGCCTGTAGAAAAGCGGGACTAGGTGGTGTCAGCAAGTGTATTGAATCATCTATCTCATGTGGTTCTACTATGGGCTCTGATGTTTTCTCAACAACAGCTCAGGCACTAGCACAAAACAGCAGCAACCAAAATGTACAATTGGCTGGGGCTGTCCTAGGCCAATCAGAGGCAAAGAACTCTTGCCCACAAATGAGCGGTCGTGACTATTGGTCAGAAAAAGATAAAATCACCAAAGATATTGATTCGACGCAAAAAGAACTCGCTGACCTCAATGACGATAAAGCAAAAGTTCAAGACGATTTTAATAAGCAGATTCAAGATTTGCAGGACGACCTCAATAAAGCACAAGAAGAGCTCGATAAGCAAAAGCTTGATATGAAAGACAAGAAGCGTAAACAACTTGCTGACTTCCAGACAAGCCAAAACCAAGCAAAAGAAGAGCTTCGCAAAAAAAGCTCCGATGTTTTAAGTCTTCGTGGTCAGTTAATCAAGTCTCAGCAAGACCAAGCGCTCCAACTTATTGCTATGACAGATGCCTCAGGTAAACGTGCCTGCATGAGAGCTGTTAATGATGCAAAGAAAGCCTACGATGCTATTGCCACTAATGGCAGCGGCAATTACATCGCTAAGGCTAGACAAAAGAAAGACGATCTGATCAATACATACAACGATTGCATGGATTCTTTTGCGCAACAACGTAATGCCTTAAATAAGTCAAAGAAGCAGGAGCAAGATCAGATCAACAAAGCAATCACGGATGCTCAGCAATCCAGTGATGAAATCTCAAACGGTTTAAATACTGCTCAAGAGCAACTAACTGAGATGCAAAACGATGCGCAGACTGAAGAGGACAATGCGACTCAAAAAGTCGTAAAACTGATGCAAACGAACCAAAACAAAATGTTGGCTGCGCAGCAAAAAATGCAAACGAATTTACAGACCCTTACTACAAAGAATCAAAGTTTGACCGAAAAACTGAACCGTTTGAACAACTCCCTCATGACTCTAGGTGCTGCACCTAAGTCTCGTAGCAGTGACTATTCACCGGAAGATGCATCAAGCGATATCTCCTCAAGCGTCGATACCGCTTTGACAACAATGGATAATTTCAACAACAGCACCGATACTGCCAAAAAAGCCTGTTTCAAAAAAGGCTATGAAGAAACTCGCCAAACACTCGAAGGCTATCGCGAAGGAGTTAAATAGACTCGTCTTCGGACCAGTGTCCCTAGACCCGTACGATATGCACTGATAGTATGGGGGCTTGTTAAAGGAGCCCCCTCAAGTGCTTAAGAAAATCATCCTGCTCATCACTGCTCTTGGCCTCATTGGTATCTTCGGTTTGTTTCTAGTTTATCAATCAGTTAAGTCAAGTTTACCACAACTTATCACTGTCAAAGACTACGAACCGCTTTTGGTTTCTCAAGTCTATGATCGCAATGGAAAAAAGATCGGCGAGTTCTTTCGCGAACGCCGCACCTTGGTTCCCTATGACAAGATTCCAAAAAACTTAGTGAATGCCTTCTTGGCGGCGGAAGATGATCAATTCTTTCAACATAAGGGTATCAATCCTCAAGCTATCTTCAGGGCTGCTTTAGCCAACTTAAGAGCTGGTCGTTCGGTTCAAGGGGGATCGACGATTACTCAGCAGGTTGCTAAGACATTGCTTTTGTCTTCTGAAAAAACTTTGACTCGTAAAATGCGCGACATCTTACTTGCTCTTGAGATGGAGAAGAACTTAAGCAAACAAGACATCCTGTTCTTGTACCTGAATCAAATTTACTTCGGACAAGGTGCCTACGGTGTTGAACAAGCGGCGCAAACTTACTATCGCAAACCTGTTTCTAAATTAACTTTGTCAGAAATGGCAATCCTAGCAGGTCTCCCGCAAGCTCCAAGCGGATACAGTCCGGTAAGAAATCCACTTCGCGCTAAAGAACGTCAGATGTACGTGTTACATCGTATGGCTGATGTTGGCTTCATCACCAAAGAAGAGGCCGACAAGGCTGGCAAAGAGCCTGTGAAAGTTTACGTTCGTGAAAACTATGAAGAGTTCGCTCCATTCTTCCTTGAAACTGTACGCCAGCTCCTAGTCACTCAGCTTGGCGAAGATATGGTTTTGGATAAAGGTCTTCGCATCTACACCAGCCTTGATCTTACGAAGCAACTAGCAGCTCAAGACTCTGTGATGGCGGGTCTTAAAAGTCTTGATAAACGCCAAGGCTACCGTGGGCCTTTGAAAAATATTGCTGATGAAAAAGGTGTTCAAACTTTCCTAAAGGACACTCGATCAAAGCTTGTGGGTGAATCCACTCCAGAGCGCATCATTATGCCTGACGGAAAATTTGCCGACATCGTTCCAAAGCGTGATGATAAAGCTGCGAAGGAACATCCTCTTCTGCCTACTTACATCAAGATTCGTGACTCTGTTCAAGGGATCGTCCACGACATCGACGACTCTACGGGATTGGTGTACGTGCAACTTCCTGATACTCAAGGCTTGATTGACTTCGATACGATGACTTGGGCCCGCAAACCTGACTCTGACAAGCGTTATGATCTTGCGACAATTAAGAAGCCTTCGGATGCCTTGAAAAAAGGTGATGTGATATTAGTACGTGTTGTGGGTGACAGATTCTCCCCTTCGCGCAACATTGGTCAAAGCAAGAAGAAGAATGTCGCTCCTGCGAAACTTCCAGATTTTGCGAAGTATGTTGATCTTGAATTGGATCAAGAACCACTTGTGGAAGGTGCTTTGCTTTCCATTGACCAACAAACTGAAGATGTCCTAGCTATGGTTGGCGGAACGAGCTTTGGAAAGAGTGAGTTCAACAGAGCCATCCAAGCTCCTCGTCAAACGGGTTCTTCATTCAAGTCCATTGTTTACACGTCTGCTTTAGATAAAGGCTATACGCCTTCAACTCCGATCATGGATGCTCCTTTGGTTTACGAAGAGGGTGGCAACAGTGCTGGCGGAGACGATGAAGGTCAAGGCGATCCAAAAGTTTGGAAACCTGCGAATCACTCGAAAAGTTTCGGTGGTGATATCATCGTACGTAATGCTCTTTCACAATCTTTGAATATTCCAGCGGTCAAAGTGATCGAAGACGTGGGCGTGCCTTGGGCTACTGAGTATGCACACCGTCTGGGAATTTATTCTCCACTAAATCCTGACTTCACCTTGGTTCTTGGATCAAGCAGTGTGACTTTGTATGAGATGACCAAAGTATTCTCTGAACTGGGTCGCCTAGGAAAACGCACTCGCCCTTTGTTGATTCATAAAGTTGAAGACAAAAACGGCAAAACATTGATGGAAACGATTTCCCTTGATGCGCGCATGGAAAAAGAGCTTAAAACTTACGACGATGATTTCGAAAATCGTCGTAAAGACTATCTTGCTATCGCTAAGGACCCAGCGAAACTTGAAGAGTTCAAAAAGAAAGAACCAAAAAAAGCTGCTCTTGCTCAGAATATTTTCTTCGATGATGCAGATCAGTTGATCAAGCCAACCACGGCATTTGTTATGACCTCCCTTCTTAGAGGAGTTGTTGAAGACAAAAAAGGAACCGGAGCAAGAGCTCGTGCCGTAGGTCGTGAAGTCGCTGGTAAAACCGGTACGACGAACAACTACTATGACGCATGGTTCATCGGTTACAGCCCTCAAATTGCCACGGGTGTTTGGGTGGGTTTTGACAAAGAGAAAAGTCTAGGTAAGGGCGAGGTCGGCGGCAGATCCGCATTGCCAATCTGGATAGATTACATGAAAGCTGCTCACGACGGACTTCCTCAGATGACTTTCCCTGTTCCAGACGGTATCGTGTTTGCGAATATCGACAGTGAAACAGGAAAGCTAGCAAATGCTTCGACGAAAAATATTCTTCGCCAAGCCTTTGTTGAAGGAACAGAGCCCACAGCCTCTTCTGGTAAGTCGGAAGAAGCAACGGACTTCTACAAACAGGATCTCTCTGAGTGAAAAAAGACACTGACCACAACATTCACCTCTGGGGGGTGAAGCAGAATAATCTCAAAAATATTGAGGTCAAAATTCCTGTCGGATCAATGACAGTTATTTGCGGTCCCAGCGGGTCAGGCAAATCCTCTTTGGCCTTTGAGACTCTTTTTGCTGAAGGTCAGCGCCGCTTCATTGAAAGTATGTCGAACTATGCCCGTCAATTCTTGAATAAGGCTCCGAAGCCTGACATCGAGGGCATTAACAATATTCCTCCGGCGATTTCCATTGAGCAGAAAAATACAGTTAAAAGTTCTCGCTCAACTGTGGGCACCACCACAGAAATCATCGACTATCTTCGTTTGCTCTATGAAAAAATCGGCAGATCTTATTGTCCGACTCATCACTGTCTGACTGAAAAAGAAAGTGTGACGGAAGCAAGCGATAAGGTAGTTAAAAGTTTTTCTGGAAAACGCGGCTATATCTTAGTTGAAATTAGCGCCGAAGGACGTGTCGCTGAAGGAAAAAAACTTCATTCACTTCTTTTGCAAGATGGATATTTAAGAATCTATATTCCTAAAGTCAGTGAGCCAGTTAAAACTTCTAGTAAGGCTGCAAAAAAATCCAGCGGAAAAAAAGCCAGCAAAAAAGTTGCTGCAGTTGAAATGCCCACACCAGTGGTCGGCCTCGGATCCGGCATCGGTGCCGGAGGCGTCACTTCTGAAGACATGGGCACCGTCGTTGAAATCGGCGATGCAGCGGCCATTAAAAAAGGTCTTCCTAAAGAAAGCTTCTATCTTGTTATTGACCGTATGAGCTTCAACGAGGAAGAGCGCGGCCGCATCGCTGACTCTATGACTCAAGCCTATGAAGCCAGCATCAAATATAATACTAATTTTATTTCTCGCAAAGCTACGATTCTTACGACTGAGGGTCAGCGTCTTCAAGTGAGTGAGGAAGCGTCTTGTCCAGTATGTGGATACACTCCTCCAGCTTTGAGTTCTAAACTTTTTAGCTTTAACTCGCCTATTGGTGCCTGCCCGACATGTAAGGGCTTCGGAAATATCTTAGATATTGATGAAGAAAAAGTGATCCCAAATCCTAACATGAGTCTGGCGCAAGGGGCCCTAAGCCCATTCTGGATGCCCAGTGCGGCCCATGAAAAGAAGCAACTTCTTGCGTATTGCAAGAAAGCCAAGATCGACACGCACACACCGTGGAAAGAACTTCCTAAAGATCACCGCGACGTAATCTGGAATGGGAATAAAGATTTCTTCGGCGTACGCGGCTTGTTCGAATATCTAGATCAAATAAAATATAAAATGCATGTGCGCGTGTTTATCTCACGCTTTAGAAGTCCATTTATCTGCCCGACTTGTAAAGGCGCACGTCTTCGCGTTGAAGCGAATCATGTCTTGATCGCGAATTCAAATATCAATCAACTTTCGCACCTGACTATTGAAGACCTTAATCAGTTCTTCAAAAATCTAGAATTGGATCCGCATCAGTTAGAAGTTGCAGGCGAAGTTCTGAAACAGATCCGCGCAAGACTTGAGTTCTTGATGCGCGTTGGGGTTCATTATCTTTCTCTAGGGCGCGAAACCCGCACACTTTCTGGTGGAGAATACCAACGTCTGATTCTGGCTAATCAATTGGGCATGGGCCTTTCGCAAGCACTTTATGTTTTGGATGAACCGACCGTAGGTCTTCACCCACGCGACAATGATCGTTTGATTTCTATCCTAAAGGACCTTAAAGGCCTGGGAAATACTTTGGTCATTGTGGAACATGATCATGACGTGATCAAAGCCAGTGAAAACATTATCGAGATGGGCCCTGGCTCTGGATATCTCGGTGGACAAGTTGTTTATTCTGGAGCGACGGATGATTTCTATCACTTTGATAAATCAGTGACCGTGCCATATTTGCTAAATAAAAATACAACTCCTCTGCGAGTGATCCGTCCTGTGGACGTGGACTCTTACAAAGTGAAGTTGGAACTTAAAGGCGCCAAGGGACACAATCTAAAAAATCTAGATGTCGTCATTCCTCTGAATCGCTTAGTCACCGTGACCGGCGTCAGTGGTTCCGGAAAATCGACTTTGATTTCAAAGACGCTTTATCCAGCCCTGGCCCGAGCACTTGATATTGAATATATTCCCTCACAAGAATATGCGGCGCTGGAAGGTGTTGAGCATATCAAGAATGTTCTTTTGATTGATCAATCGCCCATTGGAAAATCCGCGCGAAGTTCGCCGATCACTTATCTTAAAGCTTTTGATGCGATTCGTACGATCATGGCTTCTGTTCCAGAGGCCAAAGCTCGTGGTTATACTCCCGGCACATTCAGCCTTAACGTTGATGGTGGTCGTTGTCCTGCGTGCAAAGGAACCGGTTACGAAGAAATCGACATGATGTTTATGGATAATGTCGTTATCCCATGTGACGTCTGCGATAGTAAAAAATACCGCCCTGAAATTCTTGAGATTCAATACAAAGGTAAAAACGTTTCCGAAATACTTGCTATGACGGTTAACGAAGCCATGAATTTCTTTGTGGCCCATCCTAATATTCGAAAACCTCTCAGTGTCCTTAAAGAAGTGGGCCTGGATTACCTCGCATTGGGACAACCAGCCAATTCCTTAAGCGGTGGCGAGTCGCAACGTCTAAAAATCGCCAAAGAGCTTTCTCAGGTTCACCAGAAGTCGACTCTTTATATCCTGGATGAGCCTACAACAGGGCTGCATTTCCGCGAAGTAGAGCTGCTTATGAGAGTCCTCAACAAGCTTATTGAGACCGGCGGCAGCGTCGTCGTTGTCGAGCACAATCTTGATGTGATTCGTGGGTCTGATTATGTGATTGACCTCGGTCCTGAAGCAGGTAAAAAAGGCGGAACAATCGTCGCTCAAGGCTCTCCGGATGACATTATCAAGGCTAAAAAAAGCCTTACCGGGCAGTATCTAAAGCGTTACGTGGAAAGTCATAAGTAAATGGTAACTGAAATTAAAAGACTCCTCAGTGAAGCAAAACCTTATAAAAAGATTATTGTTATCGTTGCCGTCGCCGGAGTTATTCACGCTGCATCTTCTGCGCGAATGGCTCTTTTGATCAAACCCCTTTTCGATAATTTGGCCAAAGCTGAGTTCGACCTTGTTCTGCAATTAGTTCCTTGGGCGATGTTATTGGCAGTCATTGCGGGCGTTGCTCGCTACTTCCATATTTACCTCATGAACTATGTCGCTGAGTGCATCACCCAAGCTCTTCGTCAAAAGTTGCAACAAAAGTTTATGAAACTGAATCTTTCATTCCACAATACCTATGCAACAGGTTCCGGTGGTTTGATCAGTTTAATTTTAAATGACATCGGCGCGATCCAAGATGGTCTACGCATGGTTGCGGATATTTTCTTGCATCCACTTTTATTCATCTTCCTTCTTGGCAACTTGTTGATCATCGACTGGAAGCTGACTTTGGCAACAATGATTTTGGTGCCTATCATCGGTACTTTCTTGAAGTCCACGTCACGCAGCTTACGCAAGTACACGCCTATCGGCCAAACACTTTTGCAAAAGATGACTTCAACGATCAAGGAAAGCATCGACGGCGTTCGTATTATCCAATCGTTCAACCTTGAACGCGTTATGGGCGATCGTTTGATCAACGAATCCAAAGAATATCTTGAGACTCGTAAGATCGTCCATGCTCGTACCGAAATCATGGGTCCTGTCACAGAGATCTTGGCTTCTGGGATCGTAATGGGTGTTCTTCTTTACGAGACATGGGAAGTTAAAGCAGGTCGCGCGACTCCAGGAACTTTCGTTGGTTTCATCGCGTCTTTGTTAATGTTGAATGCTCCTATTAAAAAATTCCAGGAATCCTATGTGCGCATTCAATCTGTCGTTGCAGTTGCAAAAAGGATCTTCCACGTTCTAGATGACCCAAATGAAGTTCCAGAAAGTACGTTGAACAAAGCTTTCCCGCAAAATTGGGATAAGATCACTTACAAAAACGTTTCATTTTCTTATGGTCGCGAGATGATCCTAAAGAACGTGAATCTTGAAATCAAACGCGGTGAGGTTGTTGCCCTTGTTGGCGCCAGCGGTAGCGGTAAATCGACAATTGTAAATCTTCTTGAGCGTTTCTTCGATTCAACTTCTGGAGAAATTCTTTTTGACGACGTGAATATTCGCGATATCGAACTCACAGAGCTTCGTCGCAATATCGCACTGGTCACTCAGGACGTCTTCTTGTTCAGCGACACGATCGAAAACAATATCGGCGCTGGCAATCTAACTCGCGACAAAAAAGACGTCGTTAAAATGGCCACTCTTGCCAATGCCAATGACTTTATCATGAAGATGCCACAAGGCTACCAAAGCCGCGTAGGCGACCGCGGAAATCTTCTATCCGGCGGAGAAAAACAACGTGTCAGCATCGCCCGTGCGATGTTTAAAGACGCGCCTCTTTTGATCTTGGACGAAGCAACCAGTGCCCTCGATACAGCAAGCGAAATTGAAGTTCAAAAAGGTCTCGATCATTTGATGGAAGGCCGCACAGCACTCGTTATTGCCCATCGCCTTTCTACAATCCAAAAAGCCGACAAGATCGTCGTCCTCAAAGGCGGCGAAATCGTAGAAATCGGAACTCATCACGACCTTCTAAAAAACGAAGGCGAATACCACCGCTTCCACAGCCTGCAACACAGCTAAGCGAAAAGGTACGGACACACTTATGGTAGCGCACCTGCGCTACCATAAGTGTGTCCGTACCTTTGACATTTCTCTCCTCCAAATGTGATTAGACTTCTTAAAGATGTTTCACCCTGAAACATCTCTTGGCACTTATTCCCGCTATTCCCCGGTATACGTCTGGGTTTGCGTGTTTTTTAGACACCGACGCTAAAGTTCGTCTAGTTAATTGACGATAAAAGTATCGACACTTTTTACATGCAAACTTTTGAAGGGACGGAATTATGATTAATTGGGATGAGTTTGAACACATACACGTGATCAAGAAACTCAAACATATCCTTAGTGCGTGGTGGAATATTGACGTGGTATTCACTGATGAACGTGGAATGCTTAGAGGCTATGACTCTGACAAAGCAGGTTTCAACAATCCAGCTATTGCTGCTCTTGTAAATAAAGAAGCCGGCCAATCTAGCATTGCGGAACTTGTATCTAAATCTTTGGATGATCTTCGCACATCACAAAATCGTTACAGCATCCGCAAGTGGGATATGGTTGGCTTTGACGTTGGTGTGTTCCCTATCATGATCGAAAATGATTGTGTGGGTACGGTTGTAGCGATGGGCTTCTTCCGTGATGCTAACTTCACTTCTCGTCTGCAAGAGATCCGTGATCGTTTGGCTGCTTTCGGCATGTCAGGCGAAGTGATCGAAAAATGCTTGGGCAAATTGAAGTTCCTTGATGATCAAGAACGCACTCACTTCTCTGAGGTGTGTGAGCTTGTTGCTCAAGAGATCGTGACTCTTCACCTTGAAATCTCTTCTCGTGAAGATCGCATCAAAGAACTTAATAAAGAGTTGGGTAACAGATTTAAATACGACAACATGATCGGTAAATCTAAACCTATGCAATCTTTGTACGCTTTGATGGATAAAATCAAAGGCGCTGATTCTACAGTGTTGGTACAAGGGGAAAACGGTACTGGTAAAGAGTTGATCGCGAAATCGATCCATTATAACTCTCACCGTAAAGACAAGCCGTTCATCATTCAGAACTGTTCTGCATTCAATGACAATCTTTTGGAATCAGAACTCTTCGGTCATATGAAAGGTTCGTTCACTGGCGCTTTGAAAGACAAAAAAGGTCTTTTCGAAATGGCAGACAAAGGAACATTCTTCCTGGATGAGATCGGTGATACGTCACCACAAATGCAAGTTAAGCTTCTTCGCGTATTGCAAGAAGGTACTTTCATGCCAGTGGGTGCGACTGAATCTAGAAAAGTTGACGTACGTATCGTAGCGGCGACAAATAGAAATTTGAAGGAAATGGTAGAGCAAGGTACGTTCCGTGAGGACTTGTACTATCGCCTGAATGTTATCAACATTCGCGTACCACCTCTTAGAGAAAGAAAAGAAGACATTCCTTTCTTGACGGATTTCTTCCTTAATAAAATTCACGAACAACAAGGCGGACCAAAACGCCAATTGACGAAACGTGCTTTGGAAAAATTGTATGATTATCCATGGCCAGGTAACGTGCGTGAATTACAAAATGAGATCGAAAGACTTTGTGTCCTTTCTGGCGACGAAACAAAATTGATGGCGGAACTTCTTTCTCCAAAAGTTTTGGAAGCTGGCGAAAAGAACAAAGTTCAAGGCTCTCGTCTACAAGGTAAGTTGAAAGATGCCTTGGAGGATCTAGAACGCGAGATGATTCGCGAAGGTCTTCGCCGCACAGGTTGGAATAAATCTAAACTTGCGAAGGAACTTGGAATCAGCCGCGCTGGTTTGATTATGAAGGTTGAAAAATACGGCCTTGATAAACGTAAGCTTGCTCGATAGTTCCGACATTAAAGACAAACCGAAAAGGGCTTCGCAAGAGGCCCTTTTTCTTTTTAGACCCCTCCTTCATGCAGTGACCTTTCAGGGCCGCAACCCTAAATTAATTACCGTATTGAACTAAAATTGGTGGGATTTAAGGCCCTTCAGAAGCGCTACTTTTCTAGACACACACCCAACCTATCTCCATGAAAATGCTTATTAATTTAAAAACTCCCGCCCGTTGGCACTGCCTTTGTATATTAGGCTTTCGAGAGTAAGGGGTACGTGGTCTATGCAGAACTCAACTTTAGATAGTTCATTCGTGAATCGCTTGAAGCAGATTTTATCAAACCGCTATGGGAAGGGTTTACAGATTCGTCAATTGATGGATCTTTCAGAGCTTCAATCTGAAGATGATGCTTACACGCGGGGGCGTGATTTGCATGTACCTATCAAGGTCAACGGCGCGCTTTTGGGGACCGCCGTTGTACCTTCTGCAGACGACCTGAATCAAGAAAAACGCCAAGGGGTGACTCAGCTGATTCGCATGGTTTTGGAACCTGCGATGTACAAATGGTATCTTGATCAACGCGAGGCCAATCTTGCAGAAATCAGCAAAGCAAATTTGTCTTTAGAAAACGTCCATCTTTTCGCTGAAGAGATGCCTTCTATTGATGAACTTCTCAAAGAGGATGCAGACCTCGCCAAAGGTCTAAGTTTTGATCTGATCTCTCAGCTGATTCATTTGGAAGGTCGTAATGAAACTACAAATAAAAAAGTAGCCTTGCTACTTCACGAGATGACTGGTCGCTGGGCTTTTGTTCCATTTAACGATATCAAAGGCCAACTTCACTCTGCCTTCGATATTTCGAAACTAGGTGGAATGACCATCTTTATTGAAAATGTAGAGACCTTGAATGCCGCTGAACAAGAACTTCTGATGGAGTACCTTGCTGAAGAGCGTTCTGCGGATGAACCTTTGATTGTTACCAGTTCTAAAATGGACGCCGGCGAACTCGAGACGGTTGAAACTTTAGCGGCTGGTTTGATTGACGAACTTTCCGTAAATTGTTTCGAGGTTGATCGTGCACCTCTGACCACTCAGGGTCTTAAAGAAGTCCTCGAGTTGTTCTTTATGAAAGATGCCCCGATAGACGCATAAGACTTGAAAATCCAGTGAGTGTCTGTGAGAATTTTTCTTATGGTCACTCACGATGATTTTTTAGTTCCATTTTTAGATCGTTCCTTGGGCTCAAACGCCTACAAAGTTTTCTCCCTTGCTGGGGATGCTTCAAACCGTCGCTACTATCGCGTGGTTCTTGATCATCAGTCCTGGGTGCTTATGCGCTGGGAACCTTTTGATCCAAACAACTATCCCTTCTTAAGCGTTCTCAATCACTTTGCTAAAAATGGCGTTCACGTACCGCAAGTTGTATCTATGAGCCCACAAGAAGGTCTGGTTCTTCTTGAAGACCTTGGTGACTACACTTTGGAAAGAAAATTCTGGGAAAGCCAAAATCAAGAGTCCTCCATGGACTTCTACAAAATGGCTATCGATGAAATTGTGAAGATTCACCATCCTGCGACGTTGGATAAATCTGACTGCACTGCTTTTAAAATACAATTCGATACAGAAAAGTTTTTGTGGGAAATGAACTACGGAAAAGACAATCTTCTTTCTGGCGTTCTTAAGTTTCCTTTTTCTGAACAAAGCAATAAAGAGATCTCTAATATCTTCTTAGATATCTGTTCTAAGCTTCACGCAGAACCAAAGCGCATTGCTCATCGCGACTATCACTCTCGCAACCTCATGTTGAAGTTGGATCAAATGGTGGTGATTGACTTCCAAGATGCGCGTCTTGGGCCCATTCAGTATGATCTGGTCAGCCTTATGCGCGACTCTTATGTGGACATGAATGACTCCATGGCAAAAAGTTTGATCAACTATTACCTGGAACAATCAAAGCCCTATCTTCCGAAAGATTTCTCGCGCGAACACTTCGATCGTATTTATGAACTTCAGTCTATTCAACGTTGCTTCAAAGCATGCGGAAGTTTCGCAAGCTTCTATCATCAACGCGAAGACAAACGTTATTTAAAATATCTTTCAGGAACTCTTCGCCGGGTCATGAAGGCCATCAACGAATTCCCTGAATACAAGATTTTCGCAGATGTTCTTATTGATTCCGGAGCCCTTGAAAGAAAGTACGAATCTTTATGAATGTCATGTTAATGGCTGCGGGCGAAGGCACACGTCTTCGTCCTTATACGTACACTTTGCCGAAGCCGGCTATTCCGTTTTTGAATCTTCCTTTAGCTTCGCATTCTTTGGGATTCTTGAACGACCTACAGATCAACAAGCTTGTCGTTAACACCTTCTATCTTCCTGAGAAAATCCACAGCCTTTTCCACAGAATTCCCCATCAAGCTAAAGAGTTGCATTTTTCCGATGAAGTTGGAGAAATTCTTGGCAGCGGCGGTGGTTTAGGAAAAGCTCGTGCGCATTTTCAAGGTGGTGGCGACTTTATCATTATGAATTCTGATGAAGTTATTTTATCGAAGGACGGCGATGTTGTTAAAAAGGCTATCGCACAACACAAAGCCTCTGGTGCCATTGCCACAATCATGGTGATGGAACATCCTGGAGTGGGAACACAGTTTGGCGGTGTTTGGACTGATAAAAACAATCAGGTCAAAGGCTTTGGCAAAACTGCAATTCCAGGAACTGAAAAAGCTTGGCATTTTCCCGGCGTGCAAATTCTTTCCGAAAGAATATTTCAATACATTCCTGCCGGAGTATCGAACATCCTGTATGACGTTATGACTGCTGCCATTGCCAACGGCGAATCAGTTCAGTGCTTTCCATTTTCGGCGACATGGTTTGAGACTGGAAATCCAACGGACTTTCTTGAAGCTTCAGAAAAGTGCATCGAGTTTCTATTGGATCCTCAAAGTACTTCAGAAAAAACAGTTTTAGAACGAGTTCAACAAAGATATGCAAATTCCAAAATGATCACTCAGAACATCAATGGAGCACATGTCCACTTTTCTAGTGAATCGATCGTTGATACGCAATCCAATCTAAAAGGATTTGTCTGTTTCGGCGAGGGCAGTTGTCTTCCTCAAGATTGCACATTAAAGAATGTCATTGTTGGCGAGGGCGTACATGTCGCCCCCGGAACTCAGGCGGAAAACGTCTTACTTCTTTAGCTATTTGTAGAGCAAATACCTTTTGCTCTCTTTAGCCCATGACTTTTCATCTTTCAGAAGTTCTTTATCTAAGTCTGCGGGTTTCGCATTTTTCTTTTCAATCCAGTTTTTCAAATCAGGACCGCCATTGATCACATCAAAAGCCAATTTGTTGTGAACATATTCGTAAGCAAAATCACGATAGATTGGATAGTCGGGATATAGTTCGCGAATTACCTTTAACATTAAGGCAACCAAGCGGAACGGTTTGAACTGTGCGTGATTGTATGACTCACAGTCAGTGTGGAATTGAAATCCGTGGCAAAGCTTCCCTTGATGCTTGTGGAAGGTCGGCTCAAAATAGCATTCGCGCAGAATCACGCCCTTGTGCCATTGTGGAGCTTTCTTTTTCATCTCAGCTAAAATCTTTTTGTAATCTAAGTCAGAGGCACCGATCACTTCTAAAGCTCTGGTCGTTCCACGTCCTTCAGAAAGCGTCGTTCCCTCGATCAGCACAGTGCCTGGATAAGCTCGTGCCATATTCAAAGAAGCTGCGTTCGGAGATGGGTTCACCCAAGGTCTTTTCACATCCCACCCAAAACCAGGAGCTTTGTTTGGAGCATAGCCCTTCATCTTTACAACATCTAACTCTATGTTGAGTTGGTAGAAGTCTTTGAAGTAAAAAGCCAATTCTCCAACCGTCAGACCATGGCGCATCGGAATTGGAGCGGCACCAACGAAAGATTCCCAACCTGGGCGCATACGGAATCCTTCGATAACTCTGCCTGCAGGATTTGGACGATCTAAAATAATGATCTTCTTTTGCGTCTTCGCGCATTCTTCCATCACATAAAGCAAAGTTGTGATGAAGGTGTAAATGCGACAACCTAAATCTTGAAGATCAAACAGAAGAACGTCAAAGTGTGACATCATTTCAGCGGTTGGGCGGCGTACTTCTCCGTACAGACTGAAGATCGGAATCTTCAAAACTGGATCAATGAAGTTCGGGCTTTCAATCATGTTATCTTGCTTATCACCACGCACTCCATGTTGCGGACCAAATGCACATGACAACTTAATTTTTTTTGAAAGCAAATCGAGACTGTGTTTTAGCTCGGCATCAACGCTGGCTGGATGACAGACCAAACCCACGCGTTTTCCTTTAAGAGACTTTAAACGCTTCACATCACTCAACAGAACTTCAACACCCAACTTCATAACGAGATTCCTTTTCATCATTAGTCTAACGAGAAATTGAATCTTGGGTATCTTTTTTTAGATTGGGATTATTGGAGTCGAGAGGGATTGGTGCAAAACTAAAATCAGTCTTGCACCAACTAAGATCTATTTTTGAAGAGCGAGATCGGCCGGACTAAAGAAAGACTCTTGGCTTTCTTTTACTTTATAACGACGACTCATCATTAAGAAGATGCTGTCAGCCGCGACACCAATCGGTTCGCCATTATAATTTTTCGACATACCTGCAAGACTTGAAGGATCTCGTTCAAGACCTGTTTTACCAAGACCTTTGCCACCGCCAGCACCTGCATAGGCTGAAGAACCGTCGTCAGCGGCGCCAGCGATAGCTCCGCCTCCACCGCCGCCGCCACCTTCTTCGTAGCCGTTAGCTGCAGTTGATGCACCCACTTTAACTTTCTCAAGTTTTGCGAGAGCTTTCTTTTCAGCATCAGCATTTGCTGCCATGGCGCCGTCGATCATGCCTTGAGGAAGACCAGCTGCTGCCATTGAACCGGCCGAACCAAAATCCGAAGATTTATAAGTTTTATCTCCTACTTTGAATTCTCCAGTTTTTGGATTGTAGACACCTTGAGCCTCAAGTTGCTTGAGAGTTGATCCTACCGCTTTGTAGTTTGGATCAGTCAAAGCAGCTTTTACATAGGGATCGTTAGAAGTAGATCCAGCATCAGTGAGACCACCAAAACCATCTGTTTGAAATCCTGTTACTCCTGCAGAACCAGCAGCTCCACCATGATCTGAACCTTGAGCAATATTAGTAAGCCCCATGCTAACCATCATCACTCCCATTCCAATCAACGGAACATTACATGAAGGGCATGACGCCGTTCCTGTTTTAATCATGTATCCACCCATCACAACCTCAGCGCCACCGGTAATATAGTTCAGTGCCTGAGCCATACCATTACCGCTCTTCGACTGATCCGCTCCGTTTTTCACACTCGGCTGATTATCCTTCGTTCCAGTCGCTGGTTTAGATCCTGATTCGATACCGTTTCCCGAATAAGCAACTAAGGGCGAAAATACCAAGCTCAAAACAACAAGACTTGTAGTGATTTTATTCTTCATAAAACAACCTTTAGTTACTATTTAAAAGTGATGAGTTGTTATCGCGATAACGATCACGAACTTTTTCCCAGTTTGATTTTCCGCCCTGACCTGTAACTTCTTTTGTCCAATTTTGCTGACCGGCCATTTTATTCGGATCTTTTTCTCCGCCTGGAAGATATGGACGAAGCTTCGCATTGCTTTCTGAAGAATAACCTCCAGCTCCCCAGCTTCCGCCACCGCCGCCACCCGAGCCACCACCCAGAATGTTAGCGCTCAATCCTTTTTTGTCGCCGGCACCACCAACTCCAGCAGCACTGCCACCGCCACCACCTGAGCCACCACCGCCCAAGCCAGATCCACCGCCACCTAAAGGAGCACCGGCGCCGCCAGATCCGGAGTCTGAATTAGCATGTTTGTCACTGGCAACATCACGGCTGCCAGAAAGATCTAAGTTCGAATTTTTCTTATCGTCACCATTAGCATTCGGAGAAGAAAGTGCAGTTAAATTTGACGTCGTACCGTCACCAGCTTTTTGCAATCCATTCGCGCAACCCGGAAGACGAGGATTTGCTAGACATAGACATTCTGGCAATTCCGCATTTTCTGGCTTTGCACATTTAGCAGTATTATCAGCGACCTTTGCAGGATCGCCGGTACCATTTGATTGGTTATCACAGTTCTGGCCTGAATTAAAACCAGAAATCATAGAAGCTATACCCGCACCAGCGGAAACTAGCATATTTGCATAGTCATAAGTACAAGCAGTATTCTTCATTGCCACAGACTTTACGTCATCTTTTTTTGCATCAGCAGTCAAAATCGGAATAATCTGGTCAGTTAAATTTTTTACGGCAGCGGTATAGGAAGCACACTTAGCTTGTGCCGCAGCGAGCTCTAATGCATTTGCTCCTACCCCTGTGCATGCAGAGAAAGATTCAATTTTTAAAGTCAGTAACGAATCTAAATTGGATTTAACAGAAGAGCATGAGGCTTCACATGCTGCACGAGCAGCCGAACACGCAGCCGTGTAGGCCGTTAAGCCCATTTGACCAAGTTTAGCAATTTTGGCAAAAGTACTGCATGAATCTTTGACCGCCACACCTGTGATCATGCTCGCCACTGTATTAATTGAGTTTAGAGTATCTTGAAGTTGAGGACTTGTTCTTTCACGACAGATCGTACCAGCTGTAGACTGCGCGCCAGTGCAGGGGCTGTGATAAAGACTATAGTATGTGGCGTGACCTGCTGCTTTCTTAATAGCTGCTCTACTTGGAATTTGGCCTTCAGATGGCAAAATCTCATCTGCAAGTGTGTTAATCTGCTCTATCATTTTTTTTACTGCACCAGCCTCTTCATCATAGCCACCATCAGCTGCCTCGCGTGCACCTTGAACTTCACTCTTATTGACCGCTGGTGCAGCTTCTGTTTTTGTCTCATTTCCCGCAGCATATGAATGTGACAATCCAGCTATTGTTCCAAAAATAAAAGTAGTGAGTAAACACACACTTAACTTTTTCATAAGATTCCCCTATGTCCTACTTATCGGACAAAGGTCAGACAATCTTAAAAGTATTTAGACTTGTATCAGATTGAGATGGATTGAATTAGAAGTCATCTGGCGGAGGATTAAGAATTTTACCTTTACCAACATTCTCACCACCCAATTGAAGTTCGGAGTTCAGGTAATCAGAAGAAACCATCTTCACAGAATAACCTGTTGAGCCGCCGACAACACAGTTCCCTGGATTTGGAACACCGTTAAGAGGTTCCGCAGTGCAGTTCCCAAAAGTTCCTGGATTCAACGAGTAATCCTTAAGACTTTTACTTCCCCAGCCTGTTAAAAGATTTTTCCAATTCTGAACAGTGAATGTAAATTTCGCTTTCACCGGCAACTTTGCTTCCACAATATTTCCGACTTCAGCAATTTGATCCTTCACAGAAAACTGCGTGAGATCAAATGCACCCGCCTTGAAGCCTTGATGATACCCAATATCTGGGCGAAGACTGTTTGCAACGCCAGTACCAACTTTTTTGACAAACCCATCTCTCAGGCGCGTGTAGTAATTATTAAAGTAGTCCGGCTCGATCGAGTAATAAGCGATATCAAAGGCATTGGGAACAACAGCGGACATTTCCAGCTTACGCATTTCTGACGGTCGATCAACAGACCACGCCATAATATCACCCGTGGTCTTAGCAAAATTAAACGGTAACGCATCCCAATCCGCGAAATTAGGAGCCGTAGACCCGGTATACATGTCGGCTTGAGACACACTGCCTGTAGGCGAAGTGGTCTGCCCCAGCGGAGCCCATTGGGGGTCTAGTTCATAAATACTTTTTCCATAGTTACCGATCATCATCGCTGATTTTAAACCATAGGGATCACCAACATATCGACTGTAATTGGCGGCTCTTATTTTTAAATTTTTAGGATCCGCCATCCCCGTGGTTAAACTCGCCAGATCGGTAACTCTAGGGGGGATAAGTTCATCAGTCTTCTTATTTCCGTCCGACTCCTGCATATCCATCTCTCGACGGCTCCAACGATCTGTGTACCAAGGACCGATTCTTCCGCCAAAAGGTTTTACAAAAGATCGTGCACTCAAAATAGCTTTACCAAATGGTGAGAACGGAATGGCCGGCTGAGTTTTCGCCGAAACACCAACGTAAGCCATACACCAAGGATTCTTCTCTACACCCATTGAAAAGTTATAGGTAGAAACCAAGTTTGATTGATACCCAATATATGGAAGTAATTCGTTAATTCCACTAACTAAGCCCGCAGCCGATCCATCTCTATAATGAATTGGCACTCCTTTATCATCTTCATCTTTTGAGGCATTAAATTCTTTACCGACTGTTTTAATTTCCTGCCTGCTACTACAATCTGTGTCTATGTATGAAAACCCAGGATAAATTTTAATCGGGCTCAACCATTTTACAGGACGATCTTGATTACCAGTCGTTCCACATTTGGGATCACCAAGCGAATTACGCATGGCAAATGAAATCACGGCATTTCGATTTGGAATTGTAAGATTATTATTGAAAGTATTTTCGGCACCCGTCTTTACACTATCGCCGTCAATATCATAAAAATCATCTTCTCTAGAACTCATTGTTCGAGAAAGCTCATTAATCACCAACATGCGATCTCGTTGATCCGCATTATAAGCGACTACAAATTTCCCCAACATCAAATAATTATAAGAGCCAAACACTCTGCAACGTTCTTGAGCGGCATCTAACAAGCGATTAGAAGTCGCCTGCATCGTTGCAGTGATTGCCAAGAAACCAAAGTGCTTTGGAGGACGGAAAAGCTTCACACCACTTCTGGAAGCCATAGACTTACAAGTATTTTCATCCTTAGGCATAGGCTTAAAAGGAATATAGGTAATGCAAAAAGCAGGTGCCTCTTGAAATCCATTGCGAATCGGATCTGTATTTTCATCCGCAATACCCTCAAGAGCTTGAGCTTCAATCAAGCTACGACTGGGCTTATTAAACGGATGATACTCAAACTCCCCCGCACTTCCCAACATCCGATAACGCCAAGCCAGCAACTTCCAACTTTGACGAATCTGATAATTCATATGACCGATGGCATTCAGATTTTCTGCTTGTTTAGCAGCGCCATAATAGGCTGCAAGATCTACGGAGTTCTGCAAATTAATTTTATGATGAACCAAAAGACCGACGTTAATAACCATCGCAAAAAACAAAAACAACACTTGAAAGATCAGCGCTACAAAAAGAGCCACTTGGCCCTTGCGGCTTTTCAAACTTAAAATAAAAGTGCTGTGGTTATTCTTAAACATTGTGTCTCAGCATTGTCTCGCATCGATGCTTCTGAAGCAAGACCCTACTCTTAACAGTCGGGAGCACCAATCAACTCGACCTCGAAAACTTTGACTTGTTCTATAGTGAGATGACAGACTTTCTGCATAGTTCTACGAAGGGAACTCGACCATGGTCCGTACGTCTATAGCACTTATTTTATCAATCCTTCTTCTTCCATTCAGCTCCCATGCGGACGTGCTGTTCGAAGGATATTCTAAAGTTCTCGCCGGGGATCAACACATTGGGTATGTGATCAGTCGCTATGAATTCGACTCAAAAAAGAAACAATTCCTTTCAACTTATATTTTAAAAACTGGAAAAGGTCCCTCTGAGGTCACGGAAAGTTTAAAGGCTATTGCTGATTCAGAACTGGCTCCGATCTCTTACGAATATACGAGCTTAGCTGGAAAAGAAGTCAAAACCATTGATGCTCGTTTCAAGGCTGGAAACTTAAGTGCCGTGGTGAAAACCAACGGAAAAATCCAACGCATTGAAAAGAAAATTCCCAAGGGAACTTTTCTATCCACCTTCCTAGTTTATCTTATGCTAAAAAGTAAAGACGGTCTTCGCTCTGAAACCAAGTATGAATACCAAGCCATTGCTGAAGAAGATGCTGGAATTTACAAAGGCCAAGCACTAGTTGGAAAAGAAGAAACTTATAACGGCTTCAAAGCCTTCAAAATCCTAAATACTTTTAAAGACAGTAAATTTCTAAGCTACGTCAATGAACGTGGTGAAGTGTTAGGCACAAACGCCATGGGCCAAGGAGTGACCACAGAATTGGTTGCAACCCCCAACGACGCCACCACAGGTCAACCCTATAGCAGCACTATTTTGAAAACACTTTTTGCATCCGTGCCCACTGGTCAGCAGAATGTAGTCGCTCAAGCACAGAAATCTAAACCTGCAGTTCAACCCGGAAAACAAATGGGTGTTCCTCAAGGCGAAGGAATCAATCTTAAATCACAACCCTCTAAAGACAGTCAGTAGAACAGAGTAAAGGAATTCTAATGAGCATCAACTCGGTCATTGGTCAGCACATGTTCATCGGTATCTCGGGTCATGCCCTTACCAAAGACGAAAAGCAATTTATCGTTGAAAACAATATTGGTGGTATTTGTTTATTTGGTCGCAACGTTGCTGACCCAAAACAAGTTCGCGATCTTTGCGCAGAAATTCAATCTCTTCGTTTTCTTCAAGCAGACAAGGCTCCTCTTTTCATCGGTATTGATATGGAAGGCGGCAGAGTTCATCGCTTAAAAGCTCCCTTCACAATCTGGCCACCGCTTCGTCGTCTTGGTGAATTGGATGCCCCAACGGCTTCCTTCCATTTTGCCAACCGCATGGGACAAGAACTGAAAGCCGTTGGTATTAATCTAGATTTCGCACCCTGCGTGGATATCTTCACGAATTCCGCAAACACCGTGATTGGTGATCGTTCCATCAGTGATGATCCTGAAAAAGTAGCTCGGCATGCTTCGGCGTTGGTTCGGGGCTACATCAAGGCAGATATCATCACTTGTGCAAAACATTTCCCAGGACATGGGAATACCATCGTCGATAGTCATCTGGATTTACCTGTGGAAAACCTTGATATCGAAAGACTTGAAAGTCTGGAATTAATTCCGTTCAAAAAGTCATTCAAGTCTCGCGTCGATATGGTGATGACTTCACATATTAAGTTTCCAAAAATTGATCCCGATTGGCCTGTGACATTATCCGAAATCTTCATCAAACAAATCATCAGAGAAGAATGCCGCTATCGCGGTCTTGTTATCACTGACGACTTAGGCATGAAGGCAATGTCCAGCCATTTCGGCGTGGATGAGATTCCAGTTCGCGCTTTAAAAGCCGGAGCAGAGTTACTTTTGTACTGCAACGAACCTGAAGTTCCTCCACAAGCGGTCGAAGCGATTCTTGGCGCCGTTGCCCAGGGCACTTTGGACAAAGCGGAACTTGAAGCGACTCATAAAAAAATTCTCGATTTCAAAAAAATCAAAATCTCTCATCCAGATCCATTGCCGCTTGATGAAGCTATCAAGATCATAGGCAGTCCAGAAAATTTAAAAGTCGCAACTGCGATCGCCAATGGTGTGATGCCAGAAGGTTTACTTCCTGAATAAGACAAAAAAAAGAAGCCACCGCAAGGTGGCTTCTTAGTTATTTACAAGCTTTGTTATGATCTGCGCGGAATCCCTGTAAAACAGCTTGAGACTCTGAAAGATACTCTCCATGTTTCGTTGTTCCATACCAACGCGTGCCTGGACAGTGATAAACTTTCGAATCTGTATTCACCCACACCTGACCAGCCCCTCCACCAGCGGAAGCACTTCTTGCCATTTTAGATGGTGATGGACTTGAGTTTTGCTGAGGCATAGTTGCCGCAGGTCCCGTAGGCGCTTGTGCTGGCGCCGCCGCTGCAGAAGTCGCAGTGGTTGTGGCAGTTGTCGCTGCCGCAGCTCCATACCAATCTTTGATTCCTCCATGATGAGAACAAGCTCCTCGTTTGCTCGATCCCGAATAGTATGTGCCGTCTTTACATAAAGCCGTCGACCCCTCTGGCGCAGTGAGAGCGAAAACATTGGAAGTTGCCAAAAGCACTACAAATAAAATACCGGTTGCTGAGAAACGGTTCATATTCAGTCTCCTGTTCCGTGAATGTTTAGCTACTTGCTTTAAAGTCTGAAATAGCCCTCTAAACTTAGCAAGAATCACCCTCGTGTATTTAGGCACTGCGGACTGACAAGCGCCCGAACACCCCTGAATTTATTACCCGACATTGCCCCATCAGCTAGAACCTACGCCCTCTGCACATGGCCTAGGAATTGATAATGCTTCCTCTTATGCCAGAGGAGTATTTATGGGTCTTGATCTAAATAGTGGTGAAAACAACCACGAAAATCAGCTAAGTCTGTTTGAATTGCCTTCGATGAATTTCACCGAAGAGACTCAACAAGCCGACAAGCAGCAGTCTCAAAGTACGCCTCAAAGTTCCGCGAATCTAGGTTCGACGGCGATGGACTACAATACCTGGAGACTCGCACACACAGAGCCAGAACAAAGTAAAACCTCTCGCTTCATGACCATGTCCATGGCGATTCATGCCGCAGCCATTTTAGCGATCGCTATGATGACAGTTCCCTTGGTTGAAGAAGTTAAAACCGAAACTATCACCGTTGAACTTGAAGAGACACCAGCACCCCGCTTGCAAGCTCGTGGAGCGAAGGTTCCTCCAACTCAAGGTGGAACCCCCATCGCAAAGTCAAAACCGACCCCTGTAACTCCGGCTCCCGCTCCTGCAGCAGCTGCCAAAGATGTTGGTGGCCCTGGTGACGTAGTGATTGCGGCTAAATCTGCAAAGTCAGTTAAGATGGCTAAAGCTGTTAAATCGACTTCAGCAAAATCTCCGAAGGGTCGCATCGCCGGCGCAAAAGCGGCGCGCAGTATTGCTCCGAAAACTAACTTCAAAGCTGTGCCGATGACCATTGATGACATTGAAGCACCGGAATTGGATCAAGGTGAACTTGCAAACGCCAATGCTCGCTCGGACTTGAATGAAGATTTCAATGATGACTTCGCAAATATCGATAAGTCTCATAAGCAAGCTCTTGCGAATGAGAAATCAAAAATGGATGCGATGGCTTCAGCTTTGGCTGCTGAACAAGATGAAGAATTAAAATCTCTTGATGATCAAAACAAAGAAGATGCAGCTCGCTTCGCAGCTCTTCAACAATCTATGCGTAAGAATAATGCGAAGGCGATCGCTTCAGCCATTGCTTCAGAACGCGCCAATGCTGCTGCGGCAGCAGCTCAAGAAGCCGCCGCTCGCGAAAATGCTGCTCGTGCAGCTGCAGCTGCTAATGCAAAAAAAGCTGGCTTAGGTGGTGGCGGAAATGGCCGTGGGCAAGAACAAGGTGCTGGCGCCGGCAACAATGGTGCTGCGGTGGCTGGAACTCAAGTGGCAGGTTCACCAACCGGCATTCGCAGTCTTGAACAGCTTCGTCAAATGCCAGGCAATCCACGTCCACAGTATGATCGTGAAGAACGTCGTCGTGGTGACTCAGGTCAATTAACGTACATCGCTTACGTAACAAAAGACGGTTACGTCACAAGATTTCAGTTAAGAAAATCCACGGGCTTCCAAAATCTTGATATGAAGACTTTGAATGCCTTGAAAAAATGGCGCTTCTATCCAGGCCAAGAAGGCTGGGTTGAGCTTCCATTCCGTTGGGACCTTAAAGGTGGAATGCAAGAAGACGGCGGACGTTTAAGAACAGCCGTAAGCCAAAGATAGTTTTTAAAGATAATTTGAGAAGGCCAGAGGCGCTGAAAGGTGCCTCGAGCAAGAAATCAGAAAATAGCCTTTGAAGATTCAAAACGAAAAATACAAAAGGAAAAAGCCTTTGGCCAAACGACCAAAGGCTTTTTTATTTCTAAATACTTAAAATCTCTACGAAATTAGTCTTTGAAAAGAGTCTTAGAAGACTTTGTAGTTCCATTTGTGCGAACAGCAGCTTTACGCTTTTTGCCGCTAGTAGATTTCTTCTTTTCGCGAATGTACTCAGTTTTTTTAGTTTTAGAAGCCATGTTAACCCCCGAAGATTTTGACAGAGAGAGTTAGTTATCAAAACGGAATCACCAAGTCAACCGAATGCCTATAATCCCCCGACTTTTGCGTATTTGCCTGGTAAGCATAGTTGAGCTGGAATCTAGGGCCGTTAAAACCGAATCCCACGGTCAAAAGCTGCCTTTCATCATCTACATCATCAGAATATCCGAAGCGGGTAATGAGGAATTTATTCAAATAGGTCTCCAATCCGACCCCAAAAACGGACTCCGAAGTGGCGTCTAAGCGAAAACGGATGGCATTTTTATAGATATAGTTGAAGCCCCCGGCCACAGAGGTCTTTTCCCGAAACTCTTTCGGAATTGTCCCCTTTTCCCCGAAGACATTATAAACCACCAAACCCAAACCCATATTTGAAGTGGGAGTGTACATAAATCCCAAGTCTGCATTTGTCTGAGTGTAGGAAGCTTGCGGAACCCTTTGCTCTAAGTAATGACCCGTCAAACCCACGGACCATTTATCTGCGAAAAATTCCGCCATCGAAACCGCTAGATCTTGCTCTTTCAAATCTCCAAAAAAGCTGTCCGATTTTTTTTGTACAAATGAGAAGCCTGCGGGAAGCGCACTTTCTTCTGTGTTGTCACTCAAACTTGCTGCGAACTCATCCTTGGCAAAAGATCCAAAAATAAAACGGCCTTTGAGATGTGGCAAAGCCGCGGGATTCAACAACAACACATCGCCTGGCTCTATGGCCGCACGTCCAGTTCCGCCCGTCGCAGCCGAGACAGAAGACTTATAAACTTGGGCGAAGGCTGTATTCACGCTAAGATAAACAAGAAATAAAACAGAAAGTTTAATTAAGCTCAAAGGACGGAGCATGATGATTCACCTCGCACGATTTGTGTGTGCACTTGTTGTTGCATGCACATACTACCCATCGGTCCAGGCTGCAGCCAACAACTTTACTGCAAAACCTATCCGTTCTGGTGACACACTGATTTCAATTCTTCTTAAAAATGGCTTTTCCGCTCGTGAGCGCGAGATTGTTTTAGGCTCTAATGCGCAATTGCGTCGGCTTTTTCTGACTCTGGATACAAAATATCTAGTGCGCAAAGAAAACGGCGAAACAGAACTTCGTATGTTCGACTCACAAACTCGAGCAGCATTTAAGATCTTGAAAGCCAAAGGCAAAGTCACAGCGACTCCGTATGCGCCCAACTATCAGGTGACTTTACAACGTGTCGAAGGCCGCATCCATGGCTCTATCTTGGGCAGTGTTCTAGCAAAAATGGATAGCAACTTCGTCGCCAGCCGCTTCACTGACGCTTATGTTTTCGATATTCGCCACGCCAAGGATTTGAAACGTGGAGCCCGTTTTTGGCTCACAGTTCAAAAAAAATATGAAGGCGGTCATTTCATTACCTATGGCGAAGTGATGCAGACCTCATTAGAAATTGATGGTCGCGATGTCAGAAAAAGATTCGTACGCAACAACGACGGAGGAGTTTTCTTTAATAGCGATGACCTTTTAGAGAAGCGTCCTCTTTACGCCCCTGTGAACTATCTTAAAATTGCCAGCACTTTTCAACCCCATCGACTTCACCCTATCACGGGCAGACGTCAGCCTCACTTAGGCGTAGATTTTGAACTTCCTATTGGAGAATCTGTTTTAGCCGCCAGAAAAGGAGTCGTTGTTAGATATGGCAACAACCATGCAGCTGGAAATTACATCGTTCTTCAACATTCCAATGGCATGGAAACGGCTTATGATCACCTTTATAGAATTGATAGAAAGATTCGTCAGGGATTAAAAGTATCTGCTGGGGAAAAGATTGCGGAAGTCGGTTGCACTGGCTATTGCACCAGAGCCCATTTGCATTTTGCAGTAAAAAATAAGGGCCGAATGGTCGACCCTTTAAATTACATCAAAGCTTATCCGTATCATATGCAAGAACAACTTGCCGCGCGCGTTGCTAAGAACTAGAAACGCGTGCAAATCGAAACGTAAGCCGCGCAGCGCTTCGTCGGAATTGGTGTAGCATAGTTACCCGCTTGTACTAGCGGGTTAAAGCAAGCAGCCGAAGTATCATATTCGACTCCCGCAGCAGCGCCGTTAATCAACTCTTCATTATAACAAGAAATATTATCCTTAGGAACCATGCAACGAAGTAGTGGATTGATGTCCCACTGATCTGCGCGCATGTGACGACGAGCAATGTCTAACTCTCGGCGAATATAAGGGCCGTTTGCAGAGGCCAAGTCTGCATCTGTAATTGCTGGGCAGTATGTTGCACGATCAGCAACCCTAACCACTTGATATTTGCGAGCACAAGTCCAAGCCACGCTGCTTGAAGAACCTTTCAGGTCGTTCTCTTGAAGTTGAGTCAAAACATTCGCTGGCTCATTGATATAAGATCCCGCCTTAGAGAAGACCATACTATAGCCTTTTCCATAAGCGGCCTTAGCCGGTGCTGTGCTGCTTGGAGCGCGAATCAAATTTGGATCCGATGAACTACTGAGATAAGTGAAACTCAAGACACCATCACCAATAAGAACTTTGCGGAAACCTTCCGCAACACCCTGATCTTTATTAAAGTAGAAAGTTGCCTCGACATTGCGAGAATCTTGGGAGAATGGAAAGTAATGCGTATAGGCAGAGGTCTGAGTCGTAAGACCATCCATCACAAGAGAATCCGTAAGGTTGCCGGCCATGCCCACAACATCCGTTCCCAAAGTCACCGTAGTACTTGAAGAATAAACATTAAATAGATTCGAACGGGAACGAATCGCAGCGTTGGCAACAGCGCCTTTATTGGCCGGAGAATCTGCAAGGAATCCCGCATACTGTCCTTTACTTAAAACAGTCTCTGGATAGTTGGCGCTGAAACCATTGTTCGTATTCACATAATTAAAAAAGTCATCGCTGAGCTTAATACCCATGGTTTCGTAGGCACCAGCTTTGATCGAGAAAAAGGCAGCAGTGTTGCCAGATAAAGTTGACTCTGAGCAGGAATTATATGTGATTTGGTCAAAACCACCGTCAAACGAAAAAGGAATAGCCGACACCTTGGCGCCAACATTGGCCCCGTATTTAGCAGCAAGTGCGGCATCGACGGCTGCAGAACTTAACTCACCGTCCAGTGACGAGTCAAAACCGGCTTTACCACAGTTTTGAAACGACACGACAAGAATGCCAGAAGCGACAATAGCTCCAAACGCACGCCAGGTCGTTCTTTTAAAACGTACTTTCATGGACTGATCCCCCGAACTCTAGACTAACATGCTCATCGGAATCTTGTTGATAAAACACAACTCTTTTCTCAGATTAAGACAAGACTCAATATGACTTGTCTTAGAATGAAACGTTTGAGATTCATATAGGGATGTCAAAAGTAAAAAAAGCCATTATACCAGCCGCAGGTCTAGGAACCCGTTTTCTCCCAGCCACTAAAACCGTTCCGAAGGAAATGCTCACGATTGTGGATGCTCCTATCATTCTTTATGTCGTCGAAGAAGCAGTTAAGGCAGGCATCGAAGACATCGTTCTTATTGCGGGCCGCGGAAAACATGCGATCGAAGATTTCTTCGATACTTCTTATGAGCTAGAAGACAAACTGGCTAAAGACGGAAAAGAAAAACTTTTAGAGCGCGTTACCAAAATTCGCGATAAAGCGAACATCATCAGCATCCGTCAAAAACAAGCTATGGGCTTGGGCCACGCAGTACTTTGCGGCCTTCCGATCATTGGCAAAGAGCCTTTCGCAGTTCTTCTGGGTGACGAAATCACCATGGAATCTAACGGCGAAGACAATGTGACTGCACAACTAGTAAAGTCTTTTGAGCAAACCCATGTTTCGACAATTTCAGTGATGAAAGTTGGCGAAAAAGACGTTTCTAAATACGGAATCGCGGAAGTGGAGGAAAACTCTGCGGGCTTTTTTAAGGTGACGTCTTTGATTGAAAAACCAAAGCCGGATCAAACTTCCAGTCGCTGGGCTCTTCCGGGCCGCTATGTTTTTGACAACGCCATCATGGACATTCTGCAAAATGCGAAGCCAACTTTGAATGGTGAAATTCAATTGACCGATAGCATGAAGCTTTTGTGCCAAGTTAAAGGCTTGAATGCGATGACATTCACTGCAGATCGCTACGATGCTGGTGATAAGCTCGGATACCTTCAAGCAAATATTGAGTTGGCTTTGAAAAATCCAGAGCTCAGCAAAGATCTTAAAACTTATATTCAGGAACTTGTTAAACGTTTCTAAGGCTATTGATAGTGAGGTTCTTATGAAGAAAATTTGGATGGCAACCGCAGCTTTTGTGCTAGCTCCGCTCATCGCATCTGCTTACATCATTCCTACGCGCACTATTTTACAAAGAACTTCTGAAAATGCGGGATCAGGAATCTATGCAGTCGAACAAGAAGTTCAGTTCGCAAACGGCGAAGATACACTTCATTTAAAAGAAACTTGGTTGATCGATAATGATCGCACCATGCGTTTGACTGTGACCGGAAGCAAAGAGTTGCAAAACACTTTCAAGCTTCAATTCATCTATACAGGCAATCAGCGCTGGAGTCAGATAAATAACAACCGTAAAGCCGATAAGCTTTCTGATGACTTCCTTGAAAAGTTCCTCAATTTCAGAAGCGCAGAAATTTTGGCAAACAATCTAGCTCATTACAAAATGATCCCTAACGGAGCTTACAACAAAAAAGCTGTTCCAAAAACCGGCGCGGATTTTAAATACGAGCCAGAATCTTGGGTTCGCTATTCTCGCACTGGTGGCGTACCTAATTATGCCTTGGGAATTGCGACTCCTGTTGATCAAGATAGCAACAACCCAGGGATCTGGATTGAGCAAGATCAATTTGTAGTGCGAAAATTGCGCCTACCAAGCCAAGTCGAAATGACAGCGGACAACTACAATCAGTTCGCAAAAGGTCTTTACTATCCGCGCGCGCGCACAATCCGCTGGGGCAACAACACTGTGAACATTCGTTTAATCAGCGTTTCTGCTCGTCCCAACACAGCCGTTAGTTTTTTCCAACCAACTTCATTGGATTCAAACTTAAAGTTAGATGGTCTTGATAAAATGCCAGCAAAAGAAGCTGTGATTGAGTTCTACTCGAGGTATCGATGAATGATTCCCCGGAAGGGATGAACACATCTTCGCTTTGGAGAGTTGCAGTCGATGCTCCCCTCCCCGAAGCTCTAACATACAGCTACACTGAAGCTTTACGACGGGGACAACTCGTCAATGTTCCGCTAGGAAAAAGAAAAGTTAAAGGGCTTGTACTAGGTCCTTCTGCGCCCAGCGCGGAAGCCTCTGAGTTTAAAATCAAAAACATTGATTCCATTGATGAAGAATACCGTCCCCTGCCAGATGCATTTGTAAAATGGCTGGAGTGGTTGGGAACTTATTATCTTCATCCCGTGGGCCAAGTGGTTCAATCAGCCTTTCCTCCTCTTAGGAAAACTGAAAAGCAACGTGCCAGCAAACGCGCGCCCGTCGTTCCGCAATTGGAGGCCGATCAACAGCTAGATTTGACTGATGAGCAGCGCACTTGCTTCGAAAATATTTCTCAACATTCAGGCTTTTCCACGCACCTTCTTTTTGGAGTGACGGGATCTGGAAAGACCGAAGTTTATTTGCGCCTTCTTGATAAAGTTTTAAAAGAGGGAAAGCGTGGGTTGGTTCTTGTTCCCGAAATTTCTTTAACGCCTCAATTAGTTCAACGTTTTGCCCGAAGATTCGGTGACAAAATTGCAGCCATGCACTCGCAACTGACTGAGCGTGAAAAAACCAATCAATGGTGGGACATGGTCGATGGTAAGAAATCTATTCTTATTGGCGCGCGTTCCGCTTTATTTTGCCCGATTGAAGATTTAGGTCTAATTATTGTCGACGAAGAACACGAGCCCAGCTTTAAACAAGATGAAAAACTAAAGTACAACGGTCGCGACGCCGCGGTCATGCTGGGCAAAATGATGAATTGCCCCGTTGTTCTTGGCTCTGCGACGCCAAGTTTAGAAACTTGGAAAAATGCGCAAGAAGGGAAATACCACCTTCACACACTTAAGAACCGTGTTGCCGGTCGTGCCTTGCCGACAATTGAAGTCATCGACCTGCGCCAACAAAAAGCCGACGATGATCAACAAAAACTGATCATCGAAAAATATTCCCATCTACCTTTTTGGTTAAGCCCTGCACTTTTCGAAAAAATGAATGAAGTGTTAGATCAAGGTGATCAGACAGCTTTGTTCTTAAATCGTCGCGGCGTTGCTCAGATGGTCGTTTGCCCATCTTGCGGTCACACTCGGGAATGTCCTAATTGCGATATTTCTTTAACTTTGCATGCAGGGTCTCATCTGATTTGCCACTATTGCGACTATCATGAAAACATGAAGGCACGTTGTCCTGATTGCAAAGAGGGCGAAATGGAAGCCATCGGGCTTGGCACCGAGCTTTTAGAAAAAGATTTGGCAAGACTCTTTCCCGATAAAAGAATTGCGCGCGCAGATCGAGATGAAATTCAAAATCGCGCCGACCTAGAAGATCTTATTGCTGATATGGAATCCGGCACCATCGACATTTTGGTGGGCACGCAGATGATCGCAAAAGGTTTGGATTTCCCGAAACTAAAACTTGTCGGATTGGTTCTTGCCGACGTGGGCTTCAATCTTCCTGACTTCCGCGCGACTGAAAGAAGTTTTCAGCTGATTACACAGATGAGTGGACGAAGCGGCCGACATGTTAAAGAAGGTGAAAGTCCAGGTTATGTGATCATTCAAACCTTCAATACGGAACATGAGAGTATCACTTTCGCGCGCAATCATGACTATGAAGGCTTCGCTAACAATGAACTTAGTATCCGAGGAGCCCTCAACTATCCACCGGTGGGCCGCCTTGTGGGGTTCCGAATTCAAGGGCCTCACTTAGGAAAAGTAGAAGAAGCCGCTCGACTTTTGGCGAGAAGAGCACAGAGTTTGAAGACTCAATTTCCCCAGTATTCGTCTATGGAAGTTCTGGGACCTGCTGAGGCACCGCTAGCGAAGCTGCGCGGTCAGTTCCGCTATCACCTGCTCTTAAAGACCGGTCAGAACAATATTGCGAATCCCTTTTCAAGACAGCTCCTTGGTGACCAGGAATGGGTACCTTCTGGAGTGAAGATCTTGGTCGACATTGATCCAATGAATTTGCTTTAAGTCAGAAGCTTTTTTAGAATCAAGGCTGGCTTGCACACCGACTCCGTCGGAGTATTTAAGTCTAACCTGGCTTCGGAATTAAGGATTTTAGTTAATGATTCAATGCCCGCGTTGCGGAATACAAGTTACAGAACTTCATCCCCTGGATCCTGATTTGGTTTCCAAACTTCAGGCTGCGGGTGAAAGCAATTTGCCACCACAAGTGTGTGCGGGTTGCATCTCTGACTTGCGCCGTACAGCCTCTTCAAGCAGTGGCGGCGTCTTGATGGCGCAAGAGCGTGCGCGAGAACAACATCGTCTTCAGCTCTGGAAAAGCCGAGTTCAGTTGATAAAAAAAGCGCGCAACTGCATGACTTCTAAACTTTACTCAGAAGCCGCCATTTCTTACGAAAAATATTTAAAAATTCTGGATATCGTTTTTGAAGTAAAAAAAGGCGGTCAGCTTCGCCCTGAAGCTTTCAAAGAAAGTGCGCGCACCACGGAACTGACGGTGGTGGCCTCGGTCTATTGGGACCTCATGCGCATTTACGATACCAATGAAAAATACCAAGATCGAATGATGAATTCAGCAAGGCAACTTGCTATATTCATTCAATTCACGCCGATTTATCCTGATATTATAAAAAAGGCCGAGTCATTTGTGCGCACGGCAAAAAATCCAACGATCGTAAAACAGTTCTTAAAAATGTCGGATAAGGAACGCCCTCGTTGCTTTATTGCAACCTCTGCGTTTGGCCCCCAGGCACTCGAAGTGCAAGAACTGCGCGTCTTCCGCGATTTCACTTTAAAGAATTTCTCACTAGGTCGCCGCTTCATTCTTGCTTACTACAAGATTTCTCCACGCATTGCTTGCTTACTGGATAAGCACTCTTGGCTCAAACCCGCAGTGCGAGCAGTTCTCCGTCTTTTGATTAAATGCGTTAGCTAAGTTTTCCATCTTTGAGGCTTGCAAAGACCTGTCCTTTTGAGGAAGGTATTTGCATGGCTCAACATATCTACGACTATGCAATTATCGGAAGCGGATTAACAGGACTCAGCATCGCAGCGGCACTTAGCCGTGAAACTAGCAATATCGCATTGCTTGACGGAGCTGATATTGCTGGTGGCGCAAACAGACAAATCAATTTCCCAACGGGTCCACTCAATAATGGCCTGCGCTTTGTGCCTGATTCAGTTTTATCTGAAAAAGCTCTGCGCTTCCTTGAGACTCTTTTAGAAACCAAAATCGCAGCAGAAGTTTCAGAAGAAGCGCCGATCACTTACGAAGCCGGTGGCTTTAAAACTTTCTTGGGTTTCGGCGAAAATCCTCCTGCTTTCTACGAAGAGTTTGGCTATTTCACTTCTAGTAAAAAAATTGATCTTGCCGTGGAACCACATCAGTGGACTCCGCTTTTACTGCAAAAATTCAAAGGGGATTTCTTGCCCCGTTCTTACGTGACAAAGTTTCACCAAGAAGGCGACAAAGTTACTCACTTGACGATCAACGGATCTAAAACTTTGCACGCTCATAACTTCATTTTTGCTGGAACCGTGAAAGACTTGGCGATCCTTCTGCCAGAAGAAGCGATCTCAATCCGCGCGCGTTCTAAACTATCTAAAAATACTTATTGGACAGCATTGTGCTTGGACATCTGCCACAGCAAAGCTGTTACTGATCTTACAACAGTGCACGTTTTGAACGGCACAACTCAAGACGAAATCGGACCTTGCACAGGCCGCTTCCTTCCAGCAGTTGAGGTTGAAGGTCAAACTCTTCAAGCTTCTCAGTGGATGACTTTTATTGAGTCTGAATTGACTGAAGACAGCGAAGTTGTTGGTCTGACTTTGAAAAAAATCAAACGTCAAATCAAACGCGCCTATCCGGAAGCTTTGGACGACGTGAAATTGGAACGCATTTTTGTGGCGCCTATTGTGGCTGGAAATGGCGACATGAAGTTAAGCGCAAATATGACAGTGCCAAGTCTTGAAAACCTTTGGATTGCCTCTGCGACCGTGAATGAACAACGCAATCTCGTAGGGTCTTTGCTTCAAGCAGAAATGATTGTGGCTTCTCTAGGTTTTAAAGTCGATGAGACAAACACTCACTTCGAACAACACGAAGAAACAGAGACTGAAGAAAATCATTCTTCACCCATCGAAGAAGCTTCAATGTAATATAAAAAGGGGAACATCAGTTCCCCTTTTTATTTCCCGGAAAGTCCCTCAGTTAACTATTCCAGCTTAAGAGTGAAAGAGAACGTAGATCCCTCACCAACTCGGCTATCCAAGGAAATCTTTCCACCCATCAATTCTATAAGATTCTTCGAAATTACTAATCCCAATCCAGAACCACCATAGTTACGAGAAACCGCAGAGTTTTCCTGGGCAAATGCGCGGAAAAGTTTTTGCTGATTTTCAGGAGCAATTCCAATTCCAGTGTCCCTCACCTGCCACTTAAACGTTCTATCACACTCCAGATCTTTTTCCACTTGAACCGTCACACTGCCTTGCTCAGTGAACTTCACAGCATTCCCAATAAGATTAACCAAAATCTGTCGCAGTCGATGAGAATCTCCCACTGCCAAATGCGGAATCTTCTCATCTAATTTTACCTCGAGCTGTAAACCCTTTTCACGACAACGAACTAAAAACATCTTTTGAATATCTTCATGAAGCTTGTGCACATCGAAGCGATGACGATCAATTTCCAGAAGGCCGTTTTCTATTTTTGAAATATCCAGAATGTCATTAATTAAAACTAGCAAAGATTCTGAGCAGCGATAGATTGTGCTCGCATACTCCTTCTGATCCTTATTCAGATCAGAATCATTCAAGATATCTGCAAAGCCGATAATACTATTTAAAGGAGTTCGAATTTCGTGACTCATATTGCTGATGAAAGTTGACTTCAGAACAGATATTCGCTGAGCTTCCTCTTTGGCCTGAATCAGATCGTACTTTGATCGCGCCATATCCCAAAGTTCATCGCGAATTTTTAAAACACCAAACCAAAGAATAACATTTTCAAAAGCAACCCACATCCCATGTTCAATCCATCGCCAATATGAAGGATCCACTTGGCCATAAACTGACAGAGGAAAAAAGCTTCCGCGAATAATATGGTCGGCCAGAATGATTGAGCCCGCAATCCACAAAACCCCCATGTCCCTATAAAAGGCGATAAAAGCCAGGGATACGAAAACATGGAAATGGGTCTCAATTCGACCACCCGTCAGGTGAATAAATAAAATAGAGAACAGCATTTGGGCGATGGATATTGTGTAGCGAGTGACTCTTTCTCCGGGCGCAAGGAAAGCACAGAATATAGGGGGAAGAGCGAAGACTCCGCCAAAAACGAAAGCGATGACCAAGCTTTCTTGGGTCCGATCCGCCTCTCCCAACCACGTATTAGGGGAAACCAACCAGGCCACAACTATAGCTGCAAGCCATTGAAATCCCATCAGAAATGCAAATGCGCGGTCAACCTGCACACAGATTTCAAAGGATTGGTCTTCAAAGATCTTCCTGATCTCGGGATTACTTTTTGCGAGTCCGAGTTGCTGCTTCATACCCATCCAATCACGGTCAACATTAGGGCTTCATCACTAACTTAATTATCGGACTTAACGCCATCTGTCTAAACAAAATTTAATTTCAGGACGGTAGATGTAATCTAATGGGACCAAGACGAGACAGTTTCAGCCAATCCCAACCCGAAGTGGAGTTTGCCAAAGACTGCTTGCTCAGAGTGGGACGCTATGATATCCCGTGAGACCAACAATAACACACTCGAGAGCATCAACTGGTCCCCCAAGTACTGAAAAAGGGGGTCTTCCGGCGAAAAAAAGAAGCTGGCTCTGCACTCGAGGAGGAATAACCAGAAAGGAAGTACTAACATGGCACAAGTTACCATGAAAGAAATGCTAGACGCTGGAGTCCACTTCGGACATCAAACACAGCGTTGGAACCCAAAAATGAAACCTTACGTATACACAGCTAGAGGCGGTATTCATATTATCGACCTTCAAAAGACTGTTGTTCGCGCTAACAAAGCTGCTGAATACGTAAAAGAAATCGCTGCTAACGGTGGTCGTTTGATCTTCGTTGGAACTAAAAAGCAAGCTATCGAACCAGTTCAAGAAGCTGCTGCAAAATGTGGTCAACACTACGTTACTAAACGTTGGTTGGGCGGCATGATGACTAACTTCGAAACGATCAAATCTTCTATCGATCGTCTTCGCAAAGTAGACACCATGAAAGAAAAAGGCGAGTTCAACTACCTTACTAAAAAAGAGCGCGCTAAAATCGAAAAAGAATATCTTCGTCTTTCTGAATTCCTTAACGGTATTCGTGATATGAAAGAAATGCCTTCTGCAATGTTCGTAGTGGATCTTCCTAAAGAACACATCGCGGTTGCTGAAGCAAAACGTTTGGGCATGGCTGTTATCGGTATCGCTGATACAAACTCTGACCCAGAATCCATCGATTTCCCAATTCCAGGAAATGACGATGCGATTCGCTCTATCAAATTGTTCGCAAACCTAGTGGCTGAAGCATACTTGGAAGGCGCGAAAGTTTATGAGCAAAAAATCCGCACTATGACTGACAAACAATCAGATGTAGCTAAAGAAGCTAAATCTGAAGGTAAAGAAGAAGCTCCTAAACGCCGTGCTCCTGCTGGAAAAGCTGGCGCCGCGAAAGAAGCTCCTAAAAAAGCTGCAGGCCCTGCAGTTGTTAAAGCTAGCAAAGGTCGTAAACTTGTTGCTGCTGGTACAGCAGAAGAAGTTGAAATCCAAGCTGAGCTTGAAAACAAAGACGAATCTGCTGAGTAATTTTCGGCAGATGAGTGAAGAAAGGGTGGCTTGACCACCCTTTTCTTTGTTCCGCCTACGCCAAGGCTACGGCGGACGAGTTCCTCGAAATATAATATCTTAATTTAATTGCTACTTCGGCAGAGCCGAAGGGCAAACAAGCTAAGGAGTCTTCCTAATGTCTATTTCCGCTACTCTTGTTAAAGAACTTAGAGAAAAAACATCTGCAGGTATGATGGATTGCAAAAAGGCGCTTGAAGCGACTTCTGGCGATTTCGAAGCTGCTGTTGAATGGTTGCGCGTAAAAGGTCTTTCTTCTGCTGCGAAAAAATCTGATCGTATTGCTGCTGAAGGTACTGTATTCGCTCAAGTTGTTGGTAACACTGGTGTGATCCTTGAGATCAACTCTGAGACTGACTTCGTTGCTCGTAATGATGGTTTCAGAAACCTAGTTTCTGACGTTGCTCACCACGTATTGAACGCTGTAAACGCAGTAGGTGATATTCTTGAGCAAGCTTTCCACAAAAACCCAACTGTAAAAGTTGGAACTATGTTGAAAGAAGCTATCGCGACTATCGGTGAAAACATAGTTATTCGTCGTTTTGAGAAGTACACTGCTTCTGCAAACACACTTGTTCACACATACATCCACGGCGAAGGTAAAATCGGCGTAATGATCGAAGTTGCTGCTTCTAAACCAGAAGCTACTAGCAATCCAGAGTTGAAAACTTTCGCTCAAGACGTTGCTCTTCACATCGCTGCGATGAACCCAATGGCTATCTCTTCTGAACAAATCCCTGCGGACGTTGTTACTAAAGAGAAAGAGATTTTGACTGCTAAAAATCTTGAGTCTGGCAAAAAACCTGAAATGATTGAAAAAATCGTTGATGGTCAAATCCGTAAGTTCTTGGCTGAAAACTGCCTTCTTGACCAACCATTCGTTAAAAATCCGGACCTTAAAGTTTCTGATTTGGCGAAACAAGTTGGAAAAACTATCGGTGCTGACGTTACAATCAAACGTTTCGTACGTTTCGAATTGGGCGCTGGTATCGAAAAGAAATCTAACGATTTCGCAGCTGAAGTTGCAGCTCAAATGAAAGGACACTAGTTTGAAAGAGCCTGTTTATAAGCGCATTTTGCTCAAGTTAAGTGGTGAAGCTCTTGCTGGAAAGCAAGGGACTGGTATCAACACTGCGACGATCACACAGATCGCGCAAGACGTGGCAGCGGCGCATGAAGCAGGCGTTCAAATTGGTCTCGTAATCGGCGGCGGTAACATCTATCGTGGTGTTGCCGCATCTGCTGAAGGCATGGATCGCGCAAGCGCAGACTACATGGGTATGCTTGCAACTTGTATCAATGCCCTTGCTCTTCAAGACGCTCTTGAAAAAGCAGGTGTTCCAACTCGTGTACAAACAGCCATTGAAATGGCTGAAATTGCTGAACCTTACATCCGTCGCAAAGCTATCCGTCATCTCGAAAAAGGCCGCTTGGTTATTTTCGGAGCTGGCACTGGCAACCCTTTCTTCACTACAGATACAGCCGCTTCTCTTCGTGCAATGGAAATCAATGCCGAAGTTATTATGAAAGCGACCAAAGTTGACGGTATTTACGATAAAGATCCAAACAAGCACACTGATGCGAAAAAATTCGAAAAAATCAGCTATATCGACGTTTTGAACCGTGGCTTGCAAGTCATGGACTCTACGGCGATCAGCATGTGCATGGATAACAAACTTCCAATTATTACTTTTGATCTCACTGTGCCGGGCAACATTTTGAAGGCCGTGCAGGGTGAAAACATCGGGACTCTGGTCCACTAGGAGATTCATCTATGGCAATCGCTGATGTAAAAAAGAATGCTCAAACTCAAATGGAAAAAGCAGTTAATGCTTTGGGTGAAGAGCTTAAAAAGATCCGTACTGGTCGTGCTCAAGTTTCAATGTTGGATAATATCCGTGTAAATTACTACGGAACTCCATCTCCACTTTCTCAGGTTGCTTCCATCTCTACACCAGATGCGAAATCATTCCTTATCGCACCTTGGGAAGTTGCTATCCTTAAAGATATCGAACAAGCGATCGTTAAGTCTGAGCTTGGCATGGCTCCAATGAATGACGGCAAAGTGATTCGTTTGAAAGTTCCTGACCTTACTGAAGAACGTCGTAAAGATTTGGCGAAACAAGTTAAAAAAATCGCTGAAGAAGCACGCGTTGCAGTTCGTATGGCTCGTCGTGATGCCAATGACCTTGTGAAAAAGTTGAAAGCCGATAAAGCAATCAGCGAAGACGAAGGTAAAAAAGGCGAAGCAGACATCCAAAAAGCAACTGACGATTTTATCAAAAAAGTTGATCAAATCGCTGAAGAAAAAGAAAAGTCAATTTTGACTATCTAGGTTCTAGGAGCATGACTCTGCCGAAGCATATTGCAATCATTATGGATGGTAACGGTCGATGGGCTCAGCTCAAGCGCAAACCGCGCACGTTTGGACATATCAAAGGCACGCGAGTCGCGAAAAAAATCATCACGGCTTGCTCTCGCCGAGGCATTAAAAACCTCACTCTTTATGCATTCTCTACTGAAAATTGGTTCCGCCCTCAGGCCGAAGTTTCTTTCTTGATGAAGATTCTGCGTCGCTATTTGAAAAAAGAAACTTCAAATCTAGTGAAAGAAAACATTCGCTTTTCTGTGATTGGCGACATTTCCAAAGTTCCCGCTGACGTTAAACAAGCTATTCAACAAGCTGCCGAAGCTACAGCTCAATGCACAGGCCTTAATTTGGTCTTTGCCTTGAGCTATGGTTCTCGTCAAGAAATCACGCTGACTGTGCGTGAACTCGCAGAGCGCGTAGCCGCTGGCGAATTGTCCCCTGATGACATTGATGAGGCAATGATAAGCACTTCTTTGAGCACTTATCCGACTCCAGATCCTGATTTGATTATTAGAACAAGTGGCGAACAAAGGCTTTCAAACTTCCTTCTTTGGCAGGCCGCTTATTCTGAATTCTACTTCACGGAAGTTCTGTGGCCTAACTTCACAGAATCTCATCTTGAGGAAGCCTTGAGTGCTTTTTCCGTGAGACAACGCCGTTACGGCAAGGTCTCTATAAATGACAACTTGGAAAAGCTTTCTAACTAGAGCGGCGTCGGCACTTGTCGCTCTGGCTATCATCATCGGTCTATATTTCTATATGGGCGTTAATGGCATCAAGATTATTATTTCTTTTGCTGTGGCCGTGGGCTCTTGGGAACTTATCGGCATCCTTTTTAAAAAAGAATCTTCTTGGTTTTTGAAAATATCTTTTATTGTTCTGACTGTGCTCACGTTCGCACTAACTAGTACGGCATTGAATGCTGGTGTTTTGGTATTTGCGCTGTCAGTTGTGCTTCTTTGTATCTTCAGCTTGCTCGCACTTCATAAAAAAGGCGATCTACAGCGTATCGCCGACTTTCAGGCGAAGGCCGTTTTAGGTTTAGTCTATCTAGGTTTAATGCCTGCCTTTGTGTTCCGTCTGCTAGATCTGATGCAGGGCTTGTCTTGGTTTGTCTTCTTGCTCGCAGTTGTATTTGCCGGCGACACCATGGCTTATGTTTTTGGTGTGTTGATTGGCAAACACAAGGTGATGCCTTCTGTTTCTCCTAAAAAAACTTGGCAAGGTTCTGTGGGTGGAATTGTAGGATCTGTAATTGCTGGCTTCATCTGCTGGAATTATTTTTTGAGCAATTACCAAGTGAGTTTCATTTTAGGACTTTCGGCTGTCTCAGGATTTGTCGGTCAATTTGGAGATTTTTTCGAATCTCTTTTGAAGCGCATTGCAGATGTTAAGGACTCCGGAAAAATTATGCCTGGGCATGGCGGCGTATTAGATCGAATTGACGGCGTCCTGTTCGCAGGTCCTGTCGTTCTATTCGGTGTGGTGATTCTGTCTCACCTGTTGTCTTAGAGAAATGAGGACATCTCGCAAGAGTAAAGTCGAGCGCCACTGCAATAAATTTCTAATTTCCTAGCTCCACCCCATCCGATTCCTTACAATATTCGGATGGATATGATTCTAAATTTCGTACACCAAGGTCTTTCTGCAATTGTCCCTTTCGTCATCTTGTTAGGGGTTTTAATCTTTATTCACGAACTAGGACATTTCCTGGTCGCACGTTGGTGTGGAGTCAGAGTTGAAGTCTTCAGCTTAGGCTTCGGCAAAAAAATCCTTAAATATAAAAAGGGCGACACGACTTACGCTCTTTCCATCATTCCTCTTGGCGGATACGTTAAGATGTTTGGTGAACAACCTGGCGACTCCATCACTGAGGAAGACAAGAAGTATTCCTTCACACATAAATCTGTGTGGCAAAGAATTGCCGTTGTTCTTGCCGGCCCATTGATGAACTTCTTCTTCGCTATTCTTATATTCTTCACTGTGGCTATCATTGGTGAAGACGCGAAGACTCCGGTTCTTGGTGATATCGCGCCTAAAACTGCAGCTTATCAAGCCGGTTTTCGCTCTGGGGACCGCCTTGTCTCTGTGAATGACAAAGCCATCAACACTTGGGAAGACTTGCAAAAGATCTTAAACCAAAAAGAAGATCGCGAACTTCATCTTGATGTTGTCGTTAAGCACGAAGGTGCCAAAGAAGATTCAAAAATTTCTGTTAACGCGAAATCAGAACCAAATCCAAATGTCCTAAGCAGTTACAATTATGTCGGCGTAGTAGAGGGTTTGACTCCTATGTCAGCGGGTACAACTGTTGGCGTGCCAAGCACTTCTCCATTGTATGCCATGGGCCTCCGCACTGGCGATACTTTGACGTCAATCAACGGACAAAAAGTAAGCTACTGGAGAGAACTTGAACCCGTTCTAGCTAAACTCAGCCCTAAAGAAACTCTCACTCTGGAAGTGACTGGAGTTCGCGAAGGCGACAAATCAGAAAAACCGCTTACAATTACGATGGCTCCCCTTGAGTCGATCAAAGCTTACTCTTTGCAAAGCCTTGGCTTAGAAAGCTCTGAACTGTATCTGAGCAAAGTTGTTGAGGGATCTCCAGCTGCGGCGGCAGGTCTGCGTTCTATGGATCGCATGACTTCGATCAACGGCGTTGCTTTAACGAAATGGGAAGACGTTCTTAATAACATCAAATCTTTCGACGGCAAAAATCCTGTGGCCCTTTCGGTTCTTCGCGAAGGTCAAAAAGTCGAGATGAAGATCACGCCAAAAATGACGACTCAAATGACTGCGAATGGCACGGAAGAAAAACGTTATACAATTGGTATTGCTCCAGTTGTAAATATCGCGATGCCAGAATTGATGGTTGTGAAAACGACCAACCCAATTGATGCCATTGTTCGCGGAACCCAAAGAACTTGGGACGTTTCTGTGATGACAGTGATGAGCTTCGTTCGTTTGTTTGAAGCAAAGATCTCTCCAAAAAATATCGGTGGCGTTCTGTCGATCGGTCAGGCTGCTAGTGAAACTTATAAAATGGGTATCACTCAGTTCTTGCAAATGATGGCGATCATTTCCGTGAACTTGTTTATTTTAAATCTACTTCCTGTTCCAGTTCTTGATGGTGGACACCTTGTGTTCTATATCATCGAGGTTGTGAAAGGGGCGCCTCTTAGTATTAGAAAGATGGAAGTCGCACAGCAGGTCGGAATGGCTCTTCTTATGAGCTTGATGATCTTTGCCTTGTTCAACGACTTCACGCGCATACTTGGTCTATGAAAATATTAGCCATGGAAACCAGCACCCAAATTGGTGGTGTGGCGGTTGTAATTGATGGAAAAGTTGTCGCAGAGGAAATCTCTCTGCGACAGAAATCCCATAGCGAAATCATCAGTCCTTTTGTGGACCAGTGCTTAAAAAGATCCAATCTGAAATTAGAAGACATTGATGCCTTTGCGGTCGGTCAAGGACCTGGCAGCTTCACGGGTATTCGTGTCGCTGCTAATGCGGGAAAAACTTTTTCCTATAGCTTTAATAAGCCCTTGGTGACTTTAGATTCTTTGGTCTTGCTGGCGGAACAAGCGCGCGGTTCAAAGTTTCCAGTTCTGTCTATCATCAACGCTTATAAAAATATGGTTTATCTTGGATTGTTCGATATGAGTGGCGAAGAGCCTACCTATATCAAAGGTCCAGACGCCATCCCTGTTCGTGAGCTTTCCAAACACATCGACCGCGAAGTTACTGTTGTCGGCGATGGGTGGGAAACTTATCACGAATATTTTCCGACTGAACTTTCTGCAAAAATGCATCGTGACCCATCGTATCCGGACCATCCTCATGCAAAAACGTTGGGTTTGTTGGCTGAAAAACGCGCCTCAAAGGGACACACTTTGGACTGGAAATCATTTGTTCCCCTTTATATTCGCGCCTCTGAAGCCGAAGAGACAAAAAAAGGTATTTTGATTTCTCCACTCAAGTAGATTGAATGAGGACCGTCCATGGAAGACTTTGACGCTGAAAATGAATTGCACAACGAGAATGTACATCCGCTCAAGGCATCTCACGATGGCAATCATCAATCCAAAATTTGGGTTGTTGCCTCTGGAAAAGGTGGCGTAGGAAAAACTTTCGTTTCTTCAAGCCTAGGCATCACTCTTTCAAAACTGGGTCACTCCGTAGTGATCGTTGATCTAGATTTGAGCGGTGCAAATGTTCACACAGTACTTGGAGTTAATCCCTCCCACATGAATATTCGCCATTTCTTCGAGGGAGTTAAAACTCTTCAAGAGATCGTTATTCCCACTCAGTTTTCTAACTTATCTTATATTCAAGGTTTCTGGGATTCTTGGACACCGATCGATTTCACGATGGAGCAAATTTCTAATTTAGTTCCACAGATGAAGTCTTTGCGCGCGGACTATGTGATTGTTGATCTTGGTGCTGGTGCATTAGAACCGCATCTGAATCTTTTCCGAGCTGCCGATGAAAAATTCTTGGTTACAACTCCGGAACCAACCAGCATCGAAAAAACTTACAGATTTATCGAAGCTTACGTTTGTGATTCATTAAAACAGAACGCTACACCTGATGCTTACGGTGATATGATCACTACTTTGCGCAGTCATCGCCAACGAACTTTGGCAAAACCGTTTTCTTTCCGTTCATATTTGAAAGACCAAACAGGTCTGCACTATGATTTCTTCGAATCCCTCACATCTTCGCCAGTTCGCTTGATTGTGAATTCTTCTCGCAGCCAGGCAAATACCGAATTGGGGCATTCAATTAAGAGTGTCTGTAACAAGTACTACGACTTAGGTCTGGATTATGTGGCTGGAATCGATTACGACAATGCAGTGTGGCAGTCCGTAAAGGGCCGCGAGCATGTGCTTGTAGCGCAACCCTTCACTCCCCTTGCAGGACAATTTTTAGCTACCTGCAAACAACTTATTGATCCTGAGGAACTTCGAGCCGTAGTATAATAGGCGATGCAAGCGACAGCGCGATACAATTACTACGAACTTCTTGAACTCACGTCAGGTGCTCCTCAGCATGAGGTCAGCGCTGCGTATGAGCGCGCCCGCAATACATACTCAGGCGATAATCCAGCGATCTATACAATTTTCTCTGAACAGGAAGCTCGCGAGCTTCTTGTTATGATCGAGGAAGCCTATCAAGTCCTTGGCAACAAAATCCTTCGCAACATCTATGATCAAAGATTGTTAAGCGGTCGCGCCTCTTTGAACGACCTCACTTACAACTCAATCGTGGAAGCCAGCAAACAAGTTTATCCGGAATCAAAAACGGAAAAAAAAGAAGCGGCCTACAAGAAGGATCCTATTTTTGAAAAAGAGATTCTGTCTCAAGACAATTGGACTGGCGACTATCTAAAGAAAGTTCGCGAGTACAAGCAGATCTCTGTAGAGCGCATGAGTGAAATCACTAAGATCAATTCTTGGTATGTCACCGCGATCGAGAAAGTAGAACCAGGAAATCTTCCAGCGATTGTCTTTGTTCGTGGTTACGTTGTGCAAATCGCTCGTGCTTTGAGTCTTGACGATAAAAAAGTCGCTGACTCTTACATGAAGATTTTCAAAAGCGCCCTTGGAAAGTAAATCCCCAGTGAAAAGCCTTAATCTGATTGCCACCGAAGAGATGGCCGGGCTTCGCCTTGATAAAGCATTAGCCCTCATTCCCGAAGTTGAAAACAGAACACGTGCCGCTCATCTTATTGATAACTCACGAGTTCTGTTAAACGGAAAGACTGAAAAAGCCTCTGCGAAAGTAAAACTAGGTGATCGCATCCAAATTGATTTGCCAGAACCGACTCCGACAGAACTTCAACCCTATGATTTAAAGTTGGATGTGCTTTTCGAAGATGAAGACGTTATCGTCATTAATAAACCTTCGGGCCTTGTGGTTCACCCGGCGGCGGGACATGCCCACGATACTCTGGTCAATGCGCTGATTTCCCATACTGACGATCTTTCGATGAAGTTTGGGGAAGAACGACCTGGAATTGTTCATCGTCTAGATAAAGAAACCAGTGGAATCATTGTCGTCGCGAAAAATGATAAAGCTCACGAGTCTTTGACCAATCAATTCAAAGAGCGCAGCACCCATCGCATTTATTTTGCCGTCGCCATCGGCACCGCTCGCACTATGAATGGAACTATCAAAAGCTTCTTGGCTCGACACCCGGTTGATCGCAAGCGCTATGCTTCAGTGATCGGCGATGATCGCCTGCCAATGATGGATCAAGACGAGCCGCCTTTGATTGGAAAATGGGCTGTGACTCACTATGAAGTTTTGGGACGAAAAAGCGGTCTTACCTATTTGAAGCTGAAACTTGAAACGGGCCGTACTCACCAGATTCGCGTGCATCTTTCTGAAAACGCACTTCCAATTGCTGGTGACTCGCTTTATGGCGCTGATAAAAAAATAAGATCCGTTGAACAAAAGGCTGTTCAGGAAGATCTCAGAAATCTTCCGCGCTTCTTGTTGCATGCTGCCGAACTAGGTTTTACACACCCCAAAACTGGCGAAAAAATGTTCTTCCAGCAAAATTGGCCTGACGACATTTTAAGTCTTATTAAAAAATGGGGTTTGTTATGAATCTACAACAAACCAAATTTGGATATGAAATTCGCACTCCCCATTTAACTATGCTATTCGGCGGAGTTGATTCGCAATTTGCAAATTTGAAGACAGCCTATCCGCAATTTGATTTTACTCGCGTAAAACAAATTCACAGTGATGCTGTTGTCGAGTCAAAAGACACTTCTCAAGATTATCAAGTCATCGCAGACTCTCACTATACCAGAGCAAAGAATTTAGCTCTTTGTGTAGTCACAGCCGACTGCGTTCCCGCCTTGCTTTATCATCAACCCACAGGTTTGATCGCCGGTGTCCATGCTGGCTGGAGAGGCGTCGCCAATAAGATCATCATGAAGACCATTGACTCTTTGATCGCTCAAGGTGCAAAAGCACATGAGCTAGATATTGTCATCGGTCCCCACATTCAGAAAAAAAGCTTCGAAGTGGGACATGATGTGCGCGATCAAATTTTAGCTAGTCTTGGAACATTGACCGAAGCTCAGAAAACTTTATTCATAGAGAAAGTCTCTGATGAAAAGTCCTTGTTAGATCTCAATCAAGTTGTAAAAGCTCAATTACAAACCAAGGGTATTGAGGCAGATCGAGTTTTTGATTTGCATATCGACACCTTTAGCAATCCCGATTTCCACTCCCACCGCAGAGACAAAGAAAAAGCAGGTCGACAGATCAGTTTCATCTGTCAAACACCGTGATACTCCCCCGGAATTTTTATTCTGAGGATGCTGTTTCTGTAGCGATTGAGCTACTGGGGAAAACTCTGCATATCCGTACAACCGACGAAGAGTTTTGTGCACGTATCGTAGAAACCGAGGCTTATCTCGGGGTCTTGGATCCAGCGTCGCATATCTTTGGAGATCGAAAAACTGAACGGACCAAATCGATCTACATGGGCGGCGGCCACTCTTACGTTTATTTTATTTATGGAATGTACAATTGCTTAAATCTTACAGCTGGGACCACGGACTATCCCGAAGCTGTTCTTCTTCGGGGACTGGAACCCTTACCCTCTCCTGCTCACGTTAAAAAGAAAGACTTAAAAACCAATGGTCCTGGAAAGCTCTGCAAGTTCTATCATATCACTAGGGCCCATGATGGTCTTCGTTTATGGAAAAAAGATTCTGCACTTTACGTGACCGATGATGGTTTCCATATTCCGGAAAAGCAAATCAGTCATCGTCCTCGCGTGGGTGTCGACTATGCCGGTGAAGCCGCTTCTTGGCCTTTGCGCTTCTATATTGCGGGCAATCCTTACGTCTCTAAAAAATAGCGGTCAAAAATAATATCTGAAAAATACTGGAACACCAGTACTCGCTTTACCAACTGGTAACTTGTTCTAAGGCGCGACTATCAACCAACGCCTCAATAGCTCTGATCATTCGGCCAAAATAAAAAAACCCACAGCTTAATATGATCTGTACCCCAAAAATAGGATGTGGGTTTTTATTAATCAAAATTTCAATTCTCTTTTTAGTTTCTAAAGCTGCACTCTTCAGGATTGAAGGTCATTGGCATATCATAGGACATGTCGTTGTAGATAAACGAAAAATTAATCTGATGGGATTTAAAGCTGTATTCATAAACCTTGGTATCAATCACGCGTGTGACAAATCCAAAACCACCTACTTTTACTCCATTAATCTCTGAGTCACCGCTGGCCGCACACGAGAACAAGTCTTCTCCGTGTTTTTCACATTTAACTTTTTTAAATCGCACTGTGAATGTGTCGCCAAGCTTTTCCATTACTTCCGCTTTTTGTTTCAAATATGGAAAGTCATGGGCTGTAATCACGCCTTGAAAGATCGGTGCATTTTTAGCTCCAAAATGATGAACCACTTTAAATTCAACCAGCTCATCACCGTCCGCATTTTTAATCGGCTTTGAATAAAAGGCCGTGGTTGGAAACTCATTCATACACGTAAAATCAGGGGTCACATTTTCAAAAGCAAAGGAAGCAACCGGAACGAACAAAAGTGATAAGAGCAAAGCCTTCATCGAATCCTCCGAAGCATTAAGCTAGAGGTTTATTCTGTTTCAATTATAAGGGATTTTGAATTAAAAAGCCTTTTGACATCAGCTTTGGGCAAAAAAAATCCCGCTTGTGGCGGGTTTTTTATGAAATTAAATGGTGCCCTGAGACGGAATTGAACCGCCGACACAAGGATTTTCAATCCTCTGCTCTACCGACTGAGCTACCAGGGCATTCTTTGTCTTTCAAAGAGACCAAATGTTTATCTTTTGGCCCCTTTGATGTCAAGACTTAGGCCTTCTCAAAAGCAGATTTTAGATCATTTAGAAGATCTTGAATATCTTCCACTCCCACAGAGAGGCGAATCAACGAATCATCAATCCCTAGAGCCTTGCGGTTTTCAGGCGGAACGGAGGCATGCGTCATAATTGCCGGATGCTCAATCAAGCTCTCAACTCCACCCAAGCTTTCAGCCAGGGCAAAAACACTCACATTTTCAAGGAATTTACGGGCAGAATCCATGCCCCCCTTGATGTAGAAAGTAATCATCCCACCGAAACCAGACATTTGATCTTTTGCCAAAGCATGCTGAGGATGACTTGCAAGACCTGGGTAAATCACTTTTTCTACTTTTGGATGAGTTTCCAAGAATTTCGCAACAGCCAGTGCATTTTCTTGATGGGCCTTCATACGAAGAGGCAAAGTTTTTAGACTTCTCAAGCACAAGAACGCATCAAATGCTGATTGAATCCCACCCATAGAGTTCGTCAAGAATTGCAATTTCTCTGCAATATCTTCGCGTGATGTGACAGCCACACCGCCGACCACGTCACTGTGACCGCCAATATATTTTGTCGCAGAATGAACCACGATATCTGCACCTAAATCCAAAGGTTTTTGGAAGTAAGGGCTCATGAACGTGTTATCCACCGCCACGATGATGCCTTTAGATTTTGCCAAAGCTGCGATCTTTTTGATGTCTACTAATTTCAAAGTAGGATTTGTCGGAGTTTCCAACCAAACCAATTTTGTATTTGGCTTGATAGCTTTCTCAAAATTTTCAAATTTCGTAAGGTCTACGAAAGAAAATTCCATGCCATCATGCCTAAGGATTTTATCAAACAAACGGAATGTGCCACCGTACATATCATCCATGGCGATCACGTGCTCTCCACCCTTCAACATGTGCAGGATCGTCGTCGTTGCCGCGCAACCAGAAGCAAAAGCAAAACCGAATTTACCATTTTCCAAACTTGCCATGCAGTTTTCATAAGCGCGACGAGTTGGATTGTGTGTGCGAGAATACTCCCAACCTTTATGTACACCAGGAGATTCTTGTACATAAGTCGAGGTCATATAAACAGGAGTCATGATCGCGCCTGTTGTTGGATCAGGAGATTGACCTGCATGGATTGCTCTTGTTGCGAAACCAAGATCTTGAGTCGTTTTTTTCATACTTTACCTTAGCCCCTTTTTAAAGGGTCCTATCTGTGCTCTTCAGAGCGACTATTTAGAATAATTTTTCAAAGCTTCTTCTGCAGAAATCACGCGATTGAAAGCATCTTTAATCTGTTCTTCCTTAAGAAGACCATTTTCAACCATCCATTTGTCATTGAACGCCTTGCTCAGATACTGACGGCCACTATCTGGGAAAACGACAACGATATTCGAAGATTTTTCGAGCTTTTCAGAGAACTTCATTGCCCCCACCAAAGCAGTCGCACTTGAAGGACCTACCAAAAGACCTTCTTCAGCCACCAAACGACGAGTCATATCGAAAGCTTCTTGGTCATTCACGCGAACAAAGCCATCGTATTTTTCCAAGTGGACATTGCCAGGAAGCATGTCCTCGCCGATACCTTCCACTTTATAAGAACCTGGAGGGTCCACGATCTTTTTATGATAATACAAATCGTAAAGAATGCTGCCGATGGGGTCCGCGCAAACAACTTTAACCCCAGGATTTTTCTCTTTTAAATATTGTGCACAACCAGAAAGAGTTCCGCCCGTACCTGCTCCCCCCACCAACATATCGATCTTGCCATCCATTTGTTTCCAAATTTCTGGACCTGTTGTTTGGTAATGTTGAGTCACGTTATCTGGATTGAAGAACTGATTAGCTAAAAATCCCCCTGGAATTTCAGCGACGATTCGTTTAGAGACATTGTAATGACTCATCGGATGATCTGGATCAACCATCGGAGTGATAACAACCTGAGCCCCGTAGGCGCGCAAAAGTGCGCGCTTCTCTTCACTCATTTTTTCAGGCATCACGATAATGCATTTGTAGCCTTTAACAGCTGCGGCCAATGCCAAACCAACACCCGTGTTTCCGGAAGTTGCCTCAACGATGGTGCCACCCGGCTTCAACTCGCCGCGCTTTTCTGCCTCTTCAATAATTTTGACAGCAACGCGGTCTTTGATGCTGCCGCCTGGATTGAAATATTCGATTTTGGCGAAAAATTTATGTTTCGAACCTTTTGTGACATTATGAAGTGCCACCATCGGAGTGTCGCCAACGGTTTCCAAGATGGAATCTAGAACATGTGACATGAAAAACTATCTTTCTAAGTCTCTTCGTCTGTTGGAGGGAAGAAGGACTGAATTCATGGACTGCAAAACTGTATTCATTTGAGTCAATGGATCAACGGAATAGGCCATTCCAAGCTCAGAAGTGAGCTTCTTGACAGTTTGACGGCTGGGTTGATCTTTCATCAACTCATCAACCAACTTTTCAAGAGCTACTTTCTTTTCGGGCATTTCCGGTTTGTCAGAAACACTTGTGGGCTTTGCCATGGGCTACTCCTCCAACTTGGCCACTCTATCACCCGCCCCCCAAAGAGTGAAAAAAATTTTGCAGCAGAGGTCCAAAAAGAAGCAGCAGAAAGGCTGGAAACTGAAATAAAAGCAGAGGAACCAAAAGAATAAAGGGAAGGCGCGCCAATTTATTCGTAAGTTCCTCATGACAGGCCTCTAAAATCTCTTCTTCCAAGGTGAGGAGAACATTATAAATGGCCTCACCCCGCAAACCCCGCTCCAACAACTGCAAAAGAACTTGCCGATGCTGCGACGACATCCCAGAAATCAGCGCCTGCGTCTCCCTTCCTTGATGCAATAATGCCAACCATCGCGCGACCTCCGTTGCAAATTCGCCCTCATGGCGTTTTAAATAAAGATGAATGCCTGCTTTGGTTGGCTGACCTTTCTCTAAAGTTCGTTTTACTGCCAATAAAAGTTCCAGCGGCGGTGCTACACCTTCCATTTCATCCTCCTTCCAACATTGAAAATCCAAAAAAGACCCACAAAGAAAATCAAAACTGATGCCAAGATTAATAATCGGTGTTCAAAAAAACCAAATTGCACAATTACAAAAGAAAGAAGCGCGATAAAAAGGGCGGTGACAATTATCGCCTGCATTTTTATTTGCTGAGTGACTTGTCCAGACCTACGTCGAAAATTTTCTTGGAGTTTTAAGTGCCGGCGCAGAGCTTTCACCTGATCAACAATACGATTTTGCGATCGATCAATTTCAGCAAGCTCCGCCTGCAAATCCCTTAGCAGAGCGGATTTGACGGCGATGACATTTTCCGCCGTGATCAGTGAATTGTAAATTTCTCGGAACTGATTCCGTCTCCACCCGCTTTGATTTTCGATCGCAGCATTCAGGCTGATGCGGAAAGATTTTCCCGATTGCAGCCCCAGAATCACACTATCAAGAAGTGGAATCAGCGCGCTTGAAAGTCCGCGCACCAGAAAAAAACGCAAAATAGGGGCGAAAAACTTTAAAGATATTAAAATAATGCCGATGAAAAGCCAGAGTGTTGCTGGTGATGAGTTTAAACTCACGGTAAGAACCGACATCAACAGCACATTGAGGATCACCAAGGACCTCAATGTGTGTTGAGAGATCGCAAATTCTTGCACGATCATCAAAAGAGTTCGATGAACGAGCGCTTGTCCGAGCATCGATATCGAAAAAAGGATGAACATCAGCCACCTCCATGGACCGCGATGCTCGCAAAAAATATGCAAGCAATTTTTTAGTTGACGTCGATGGTCGAATTAGGAAGACTTAGGTAAGTAAGGTTTTTTACAAAGTAAGTAACAACAACAACGAATGCATCCTAGGAGGAGCACATGGCAAAGAAAGCAGCAAAAAAAGCTACTAAAAAAGTTGCAAAGAAAACTACTAAAAAAGTAGCTAAAAAAGCTACAAAAAAAGTTGCTAAAAAAGCAACTAAAAAAGCCGCTAAGTAGTTAGCAGCTGTACTTTTAGTACACGGAACCCCAGAGGCAACTCTGGGGTTTTTTTATGTCCAAAATAAGTTAGCAGATACTCTTGAAAGCCGCCCCCACGGCGGATTCCACGGCAACACTCAGTTCGACAATTTTTCTTTTTCAAACGTTCATTATTCTCTAAAAAATGGTCGTTTGGACACTGATTCGAATTTCATTTTTCAAATTAATTAGATCTATTTTTTAAATAAAAAAAGGGGCTTGCAAGCCCCCTTAAAAAGTTCAAAATTTATGTGCAGTAATTAGAAATAATAAATGGTTCCAAAAGTTCCAGAAGGAATCAATTGAGCCCGCTTAACTTCGTACATTCCTACGATTTCGGCGAAACAAGAAAAGCCGAAGAAGGTCCCAGAAAGCTGATTATATTGAAGTCCGAAAGACGCATTGAGAAAATCTGTGCCGAATTTTCCGGACTTTTTTTCGTTATCTGTCAAAACACGGTCTAGAATGCTGGATTGATTAATATCGCCACGATTGCTGGAATTATACCAACGCGAATACCCTGCCGTGAAATAAGGAGCAATATAATCGCCCTCAAAGGCGTGCTTCCATGCGAACTGAACTGAATTATAACCAGGGCCCGTGCCAAATCCAGCGATCACGCTGTTTTCATCTTCGAAATTAAATTCAGCATTCATGCCGACAACGCCAAGTTGACCGCCCACCGCAATTCCTGCGCCCATGCGAAGATCCTCACGCATTTTTAGCGTTGAAGCATAACTCATGGTATTTGAATTGCGTTCATCACGCATATCTTGGCTGTAGGCTTTCTCAATAGATGTTGCTTTTGTGCTGATCTTATTTGAATCAGCACTCAAGGTTGCTGCTTTTGCAGATGTCGCAAAAGCTGCGGCAGTCAATAAAAGTGCCGTAAAACGTGCTGTTGTATGTAGCATGGAACCTCCTAGAGTCGTAACAGATCTTGTTAGAACACGCGGGCTCTGACTCCATCCTGCTGAAAAAACTTCTTAAGGGTTGGGCCATCGAGCGGCTCTAAACGGAACAGAAGTTTATGAACTAAATCATAAGTCTCTTCTGCTTTTTTAGATCTCATATTGTTCGTCAAGTACGCCATGTCATCGCTGATTTTAACGGCATTATCAAGCAATCTTGCCATTTCGCGATTCTTCGTCGTCTTATCCAAAAGCATGAGCGTTTTATTGAAGTTAGTGGTCAAACTATCAAGTTGTTTGATGACGTTTGTCACAGATCCTTGGTTTTTTTCAACAATCTCAATCAATTTTCCCGCCAAACCGTAGCCTTGAGAAATCAATTGATCAATTCTTGGAGGATCTTCGCCGCGAACATAGTCTCCACTAGAGAATTCACCTGCTTCCATAGAACCTGCAGAGATTTCCAGAAACTTCTCCCCAATCACGCCGGCCAAGTTGATGAAAAATTTGGAATCTTTACGGACGCTGGTCCAGGCTTTCTTATCTATTGTGATCGTCAAGCGAAGTTTAGCTTCTTCGCCGTTGGTCATCTTGTAAGAGGGATCGAAAGTGATCGCCTTCACTTTTCCAACTTTGATACCCATCACACGCACCGGTGAACCTTCTTCGATTCCCCCAGCATAGTTGTACATGACGTTCAATTCTTTGCTATTTGAAAAGGGCGAAATGAAACCCATAAAATAGGCAAAAAGAGCGATCAAAACGACGCTCAACAAACCCAAAAAACCGACTTTGGTTTCTACTTTCATAAACGCTCCAGACTTTCTAAATTGCTTCTTACTCTGCTGACTTCGACCTTGTCGAAACAGCTAGTAAAGATAGCTAAAAGTGTACGATAAAATAAAATCAATCACAATAATGGCAATGGAAGCTACAACAACAGTGTTCGTTGTCGCTCTTCCAACACCTTCAGCGCCTTGCTGACAGTTGAATCCAAAATAGCAGGCCACGATAGGAATAACGGCGCCGAAACAGGCCCCTTTAATCATAGCGAAAATAATATCTCTGAACTGAATAAATCGGTGCATCGAAGCGATGAACATTCCAGGCGTGTATCCCAAAAGAGACTGACTTACGAGCATCGCTGAAAACAGACAAGCCATATTGGCGACAACAGTCAGCATCACGGAGCCAAGAATGCAGGCTAAAAATCTTGGTACAACCAAATAGTTAACCGGATCAATTCCCAACATTTTCAAAGCATCAATTTGTTCTGTAATTTGCATGCTTCCCACTTCAGAGGCATAACCAGCGCCCACTCGAGACGCCAACAACAAAACCATTACGACGGCCGCTAATTCTCTAAGAATTAAAACCGCGGCAAAACCAGGCACCATAGAATCGTTCTGAATGACCATTTTCATATGGAAAGATGATTCCAGAATGGTCACAATCGCAGCAAAACTAACACAGAAAACAATGATTAAAAGGCTTCTATTCGCCACAAAATAAAGCTGTTGCAGGAACTCGCGACGACGAAATGGCGGTGAAAATAGACCAAAAAAAGTATCTGCAAGAAGAGAAATCATGAGCGATATCCTCGCACCATTTGCAAAATGACTTCACCAATGAAGCTAGTGAACCAATCCATCACAACAATACAAACCATCGTTGTTACTGCTGTAGACACAACAGCGCGGCCCACGCCTTTTGCTCCACCAGTTGTACTGTATCCTTTGAATGTACACACCGTCGCAAGAACCACAGCAAAAGCGAAGCACTTCATTAAACCACTTAGAATTGAAATTGGATTTACGATCGTAGGAATATGACGAAGATATTCTTCGAAGTTAACTCCGCCGAATAAATCACCTAAAAGCATGCCTCCAAATATAGACATGATCAAACCGCCACCCAGCAGGAAAAAGCTAGCAATGATGATTCCGATAAAACGAGGTGCGATGATCTCTTGCATTGGATCTGCGCCAAGGCAGCGGACCGCATCGATTTGTTCGGTCACACGCATTGTTCCTAATTCCGCAGAGGTAAAAGCTCCGACTTTTCCACTTAACATGAAGGCAATTAAAAGTGGGCCCACTTCTCTAAAAGTCGCGCTGGTTGCCAAGCCTCCTAGATATCCCAACGCTCCAAATTCCTTCATCAGCATCGCAAATTGAACGCTCATGATGGCGCCGACAAAAAAACCGGCCATAGCGGTAGTCAAAAAGCTATCTGCGGTAACTTTCCAAATTTGTTCGAAAATATCATGGGATTTAGGGGTCTTTTTAAACAATGTAGACATGATTTTCTTAAAGAAAATCAGTGTTCCGCCTAAATCATCTAACATCGAAATGAAATAACTCATACTGCAAGAGCCTCGGCAAGAAAGTCTTTCACCAATGGTATCTCTGATTTTTTTAGCTCCTCAGGTGTTCCCAAGGCGACGATTTGGCCCTTATCAAGAACAACAATTCGATCCGCAATGGAAAGAGCACAATTCATATCGTGACTGACAACAATCGAAGTGGTTTTTAGCTCTCTCGACAAATCTTGAATCAATTGATTCACAGCTGTTGTAGTAACGGGATCGAGTCCCGTCGTTGGTTCGTCAAAGAGAAGGATTTTTGGCTGTAAAGCGATGGTTCTAGCCAAGCTCACACGTTTTTGCATTCCGTAGGAGATTTGTGCGGGTTTTTTATTCTCCACACCATGAATATGCACAAGACTGAGTGCCTTTTTTACTTTCTCGCCCACTTCATTGTCAGAAAGTTGATAGTGACGACGAAGACCGAAGGCCACATTTTCATAGATAGAAAGCGAATCAAAAAGAGCTGGATGTTGAAAGACCATGCCGCATTTTTTGCGAATCGGTAGATATTGATCTTCGCTAAATTTAGAAACTTCTTCTCCGTCAATCCAGATTTCCCCTTCATCAGGAGTTAGCAAGCCGACGATATTTTTTAACAAGACAGATTTACCTGTTCCAGATGTCCCCAGAACGAAGATTATTTCTCCCTCGAGGATTTTCAAACTTAATCCGTTAAGCACAGTTCGTGTGCCAAATTTTTTTACGAGGTTTTTAAATTCTATCACTCATTCAAGTTTACGTTCCGAATAAACCTCGGGTCAAGTGATCGCCGTCAGAGGACCTGTAAGTGATCCACGAATGAACTGTTGAACTCGTGCATCTGTATGATTTTTTGTATTCGCGGGACTTCCGGTAATAAGAAGATCTTTATCCACCACCATCGCCATACGATCTGCAAGTTGATAAGCGCGATTCATGTCATTAGTGATAGCAATAACTGTTGAACCTTTTTGTTGTTTCAAATCGATGATCAGCTCAATAATTCTTTTTGATGTGATGGGATCCAAGCCCGCAGTGGGATCATCATAGAAAATAATCTCTGGATCTAAAGCTAGTGCTCTAGCGATTCCCAGACGCTTTTGCATGCCACCGCTGATTTCCTCGGGAAATAAATCACGCGCATGTGGAATTCCAACCGCTTCTAAAAAGTATTCAGCCTTCTTAATGATCTCCCACTCCGTAAGTTGTGTTGTTTCGCGAAGTGGAAAAGCGATGTTTTCCACGCAGGTTAGAGAATCGAAAAGAGCATTTTTTTGAAACAAAATTCCCATTTTTTTTAGCAGCGGAAAACGCTCTTTGGGACTTAGCGTCAGCCACTCCTGCTGTTCAACAAAAACTTTGCCATTCTGCGGGGTTATCAGTCCTGCTAAGGTTTTAAGAAGGACCGTTTTTCCCTGGCCACTTGGACCTACGATCACAAAAGATTCACCTGCTTTGATTTCCAAATTAATGGACTTCAAAACAACCTGTGAATCAAAAGCCACAGTCACATCTTGCAGACGTATAATACTCTTCGAATCAGCCATTGTGCCCCATTCTGAGAGAAGCCTCTGTCAGAGTCCTGAGCAGAGCAGTATCCCTTGTCACTGTTTACGATTTGATATTGAATGGGGCATCGACGCAAGTTCAAAATTTTTTCATACATTCTAGTACTTTGTAAGATTGATTTTTTCGAAGCGTGGACAAGACTTCCTCCAAATCACTCGTGCAAAGTACTAGGCCTTAAGGAGATTTATATGGCTCACAAAAGAAAAAAAATCGCCGTTATCGGTGCGGGTTTCGTAGGTTCAACAACTGCTCACTGGGCAGCACAAAAAGAACTTGGCGATGTAGTTGTTCTAGATGTTAACGAAGGTGCTGCAATCGGAAAAGCTTTGGACCTAGCTCAAGCTTCTGCGATTGAAATGTTTGATACAAACATCAAAGGCACTAGCAAGTATGAAGACATCGCTGATTCTGATGTTGTTATCATCACTGCGGGTATGCCACGTAAACCAGGCATGAGCCGTGATGAACTGGTTGGTATTAATGCGAAAATCGTTAAAGACGTTTGCGAAGGCGTAAAAAAATACGCTCCGAATTCTTTCGTTATCGTAGTTTGTAACCCAATGGACGTAATGGCAGTTTACGCAAAACAAATCTTGGGCTTCCCACGTGAACGCGTTATCGGTATGGGCGGTTGCTTGGATTCAGCTCGTTTCCGCGTATTCATCGCTGAAGAACTTGGTGTTTCAGTTAAGGACGTTAACGGTATCGTTATCGGTAACCACGGTGATGCGATGATGCCACTTGTTCGTCACGCAAACGTATCTGGCATCCCTTTGACTGAGCTACTTCCTGCAGACAAAATCGCTGCTATCGTAGCTAGAACAAAACAAGCTGGCGCAGAAATCGGCGCTCACTTGAAAACAGGTTCTGCTTACTATGCTCCGTCTCGTGGTGCAGTTGAAATGGCTGAAGCTATCTTGAAAGACCAAAAACGCGTTCTTCCAGTTGCAGTTGAGTTGACTGGCGAGTTCGGTGTTAACGAAGGTTTGATGGTTGGTGTTCTTGCAACTGTTGGTGGCAAAGGCATCGAAAAAGTTCACAAATTCGAATTGAACCCTGCTGAACAAGAAGAATTCAAAAAGTCAGTGGATGCAGTTCGCGCTCTAGTTTCAGGTCTTAAATCAGTTCAGTAATCGAAGGAATTTAAAATGAATATTCATGAGTATCAGGCCAAAGAAGTCTTGAGAAAGTTCGGAGTAGCGACCCTTAAAGGGAAGCTTGCTCACTCTCCAGAAGAAGCAGTTGCTGCTGCGAAAGAAATCGGTGGATCTATTTGGGTTGTTAAAGCTCAGATCCATGCTGGTGGTCGCGGTAAAGGCGGCGGTGTTAAAGTTGCTAAGTCTTTGGACGAAGTTTCTGAATTCACTAAAAAAATGATCGGCATGACTTTGGTAACTCACCAAACAGGCCCTGAAGGTAAAGTTGTTCAAAAAGTTTACATCGAACAAGGTTGCAACATCGCTAAAGAATACTATGTTGCTTGCTTGGTAGACCGTGCGACTGGCAGAGCTGCGATGATGGCGTCTTCTGAAGGCGGCATGGACATCGAAGAAGTTGCTGAGCACAATCCAAACGCGATCATCAAAATCGACATCGATCCTGCAGTGGGTTTGATGCCTTTCCAAGCTCGTGAATTGGCGTTCAAAATCGGCATGGCTCCAGAGATCGTAAATAAAGCGACGAAATTCTTCGCTGGTCTTTACAACGCATTCATCGCTACTGATTGCTCTATTGCAGAAATCAATCCTTTGGTTGTTACTAAAGAGGGTGATGTTCTTTGCTTGGATGCAAAAATGAACTTCGATTCAAATGCTCTTTACAGACATTCTGACATCGTTGAAATGCGCGATCTGAACGAAGAAGAACCTTCTGAAATTGAAGCTTCTAAATACGATCTGGCCTTCATCAAACTTGACGGCAACATCGGCTGCTTGGTGAACGGTGCGGGTCTTGCGATGGCAACTCTTGATATCATCAAGTTACATGGCGCTTCTCCAGCTAACTTCTTGGACGTTGGCGGCGGCGCTAACAAAGAGAAAGTAACTGAAGCGTTCAAAATCATCCTTAAAGATCCAAACGTTAAAGGCATCTTGGTTAACATCTTCGGTGGTATCATGAAATGTGACATCATCGCTGACGGTGTGATCTCTGCTTCTAGAGAACTTGGATTGAAAGTTCCACTTGTTGTTCGCCTTGAAGGTACAAACGTAGAACTTGGTAAAAAAATGTTGAGAGAAAGCGGATTGAACATCACTCCTGCTGACAACCTCACAGATGCAGCTAAGAAAATCGTTGCTGCAGTTAAAGGATAATTGAGATGTCTATTCTTATTAACAAAAATACTAAAGTAATCTGCCAAGGTTTCACTGGTGCTCAAGGTACTTTCCACTCTGAGCAAGCATTGGCTTACGGAACAAAAATGGTTGGTGGCGTGACTCCGGGTAAAGGCGGCACGACTCATATCGGTCTTCCAGTGTTCAACACTGTGAAAGAAGCGAAAGCGGCTACTGGTTGCAACGCTTCTGTGATCTTCGTTCCACCTCCATTCGCAGCTGATTCTATTATGGAAGCTGTTGATGCTGATTTGGATCTTGTGATCTGTATCACTGAAGGTATCCCTGTTTTGGACATGGTAAAAGTTAAGAAGTTCATGGAAGGCAAACGCACTCGTTTGATCGGTCCAAACTGCCCTGGCGTTATCACTCCTGGCGAATGCAAAATCGGCATCATGCCTGGATCTATTCATAAACCAGGTCGCATCGGCGTTCTTTCTCGCTCTGGTACTTTGACTTATGAAGCTGTTGGGCAACTAACTGCTTTGGGTCTTGGTCAATCAACTGCGGTTGGTATCGGTGGTGACCCGGTAAATGGAACTAACTTCATCGACGTGTTGAAATTGTTCAATGAAGATCCAGACACTGACGGCGTTATCATGATCGGTGAAATCGGTGGTTCTGCAGAAGAAGAAGCTGCTGAATACATCAAGCACCACTTCAAAAAACCTGTAGCGGTATTTATCGCTGGTGCTGCGGCTCCTGCTGGTAAACGCATGGGTCATGCTGGTGCGATCATCAGCGGCGGCAAAGGAACTGCAGAAGCAAAATTCGCAGCCCTCGAAGCAGCCGGTTGCAAAATCTCACGCAGCCCCGCTGACATGGGAACAACACTGCAATCAATGTTGAGAAAATAGTCTGAAGGGTACCTGCTTCCCTTTGGGAAGTTTCGGTACATAGTTCGTTAAGATTTAAACCCTCATTCAGAAATGGATGAGGGTTTTTTTATGATTTCTTCAAGATACCTGGCACCTTTTCCGAAAAAGAAGCAGGCACTCGTTAAGAGATATCTAAATTAAGCTTAAAGAGTTTCGTGCCTTAAAGATTATAATCTGGATCACTGCGATACTGTTGAAAGGGATCAAACTCCCCCGCACGCAGACGTTTTTTCTTATTATACTTTTCCAAACGCTCACCAATTAAATAGGGGTTGGCGATTGTTTCTGCGTTGATCAATGTTTCCGCCAGATCGTTGCTAACCGGTTTTTCCAATGTCGCCCTTTTGAAAACAAAGACTGGCTTTCCGAATTGTTTTTGTTTTTGTGCATTGATGATGTCATCACCTTGCAAGAACTCAAACTTCGCCTGCAGAATGGAAACCTGACCGGAAGGATTCCATTTTCCTCTTTCAAATGTCTCGAACAGTGCTTTTCGTAAAGCTCGCATAGCATGAACTTTCAGAATAGGATCCTGCGAAGAAATCTTTAGACGTTTTTCAACAAAATGTCCTTCAGCATCCACTGCAAACTCTATAAAAACATTTCCGAAATGGTTGTATTGAGCAAGCAAAGAGTCGAAGAGCAAATGACTATCGATTCGTTCAAAAACTTGGCGATAAAATTCCCATTGGTTATTTTCACCCAAGAAACTATCGCTTCCTAAAGAGTAATTAGCAGAATCCTTGAAGTCACTCTGCTCATCTCCGCCTTGGAAAGCCTTTTTCTTTGCCGAAGAATCATAGGTATAACTTTGACCAAATAGATTCATTCCCTGCAAAGACACTTCTTTACCGTGCGATTTCCGTGAAGAAGAAATTTTCGATTTTGCATGCGCTACGGTAATATTTTGCACAGTGCTTGACGGTAATTGAACCTCAAACTCGATGACATCTTTAGCTTTAACAGGGGCATGCAAGACAGGAGGCACTGCTACAAAAAGCAGTATTATCATCCCATGCAGAATTACCGAAAGACCCAACCCTCTTGAAATCATCATTCACAAAGGCTATGAGGGCTTTTCACTTGTTTCAACCCTTATTGCAAAGGGCAATCCCTTAAGATCGTCTAATGACCAATACAACCAAGGCCTAAAGCTGCCACCATCAAATCCAGCCATTTCATAAGCTCAAATATTATTTTGGAAATTGAATTTCGATCACTTCGTCTTTGGTTTCATCAACTTTCAGTAGAACTGCTTTTCCATCAAAAAGAGATTGCTTCAAAGGATTGCAATACGAGTGCGACTGGCTTTGATCTTGATAGATTTTAAAGAATGCAACCTTAGGAGTATTTTGCTCATCGGGTGTTACATAGACAACATTCCCGTAACTCAAAGTCACTGCACCGATGGTTTGAAATCCACATTGAACTTGAAGAACTAAAGCTAAAAACGACATCATTTACAGGCACCTAGGGGTTTGTTGCAGTTTTTTAATATAAGCTGCGGGCGCCTTGCAAGTAATAAGGTCATTATTTTGTAACTTCTTAGGATCCCATTCAGAAGACCCCAAACTAGATATAGTTAATATCAATGCATAATTAATATTAAATAGATTATATCTATATCGCCTATCAATATTGAATATTGGAATAGAACTTCAATTTCGCCGATCCTAACTTCATCGAAGAGGCTTCAAACCCTGAAGCCCTAGGGAGATGCTAAATGAGTTCGTATTCAGAATATTTAAAAACTGCTCAAGACGAGCCCCGCTTGCTCCAAGCTGCTCGCATCGGAGACCTTGGTAATTTAGCTCGCGAAATCCTTGCCGGCTCCGATATCAATCAGAAAAATCACCGGGGTTATTCGGCTCTTATGTTAGCTGTCTACAATGACCAGTACGATGCCGCCTTGCTGCTAATCGAAGCGGGGGCTGATATCGACAGCACTGATAAAGGAGGAAACTCTGTGCTTATGGGAGCAGCTTTCAAGGGCCATGCTCGCATTTTAAATCTTCTTCTAAAAAATGGCGCACGAACAGATTTACAAAACTTCGCTCATCAAACGGCGCTCAATTTTGCGAAAACATTTGGTCGCAAAGAAATCATTCCCTTGCTTGAAAAGCATGGGCGGCCTTTGAGTTTCTTCTCACGCATCAGTCACCTTTTTTCATTCTTTTATAAACAAATTACTTACCGACTTACACATTCATAGGAGTTTTCATTATGTCTAAATCAAGAACCATGACCACCGCCGCTGGCACCCCCATTTCCGAGAACCAACATTCACAATCCGCAGGACCGCGTGGCCCTCTTCTTTTGCAAGACATGCACTTGATTGAAAAGCTTGCGCACTTTGCTCGCGAACGAATTCCTGAACGAGTTGTGCATGCAAAAGGATCTGGCGCCTATGGCACTTTTACAGTCACTCAAGATATTTCTAAATTTACAAAGGCTAAAGTCTTCGCGAAGAGTAAACAAACACCCCTATTCTTGCGTTTTTCCACTGTCGCAGGAGAAAAAGGAAGCGCAGATACGGAACGCGACCCCCGCGGTTTTGCTATTAAATTTTATACCGAAGAAGGGAACTGGGATTTAGTTGGCAACAATACTCCGGTTTTCTTTGAACGCGATCCACTTAAATTTTCTGACTTTATTCATTCGCAAAAACGCGATCCACAGACAGGATACAAAAATGCAACACGCATGTGGGACTACTGGCAATTCGCTCCGGAAGCTCTTCATCAAATTACGATTCTATTCAGCGATCGCGGCACCCCTGATGGTTATCGCTTCATGAATGGATATGGCAGCCACACCTACAGTCTTATCAGCGCTCAAAATGAGCGCTACTGGGTGAAGTTTCATTTTAAAACTATGCAAGGAATTAAAAATCTGAGTTCAGAAAGAGCCCAACAACTTGCGGGTTCTGATTCCGATTATGCCGGTCGAGATTTATTCGAAGCAATTCAAAGAAAAGACTATCCCAAATGGGCCGTGAAAATTCAGATCATGCCAGAAGCAGATGCAAACAACTACAAAGTAAATCCTTTCGATCTTACTAAAATTTGGTCACACAAAGACTACCCTTTGATTGATGTCGGAGTGATGGAGTTAAATCGCAACCCGGAAAATTATTTTGCAGAGGTAGAACAAGCAGCTTTCTCTCCAGCGAATGTTGTGCCCGGCATTGGATTTTCTCCTGACAAAATGTTGCAGGCTCGTCTATTCAGCTACCCAGATGCACAAAGATATCGTCTTGGTGTTAACTATCAGTTCTTGCCAGTAAACAGAGCTCACTCTGAAGTGAATACGTATCACCGGGATGGTGCGATGAGGTTTGATGGCAACTCGGGTCGACAAGACAATTACGAACCCAATAGTTTCGGCGGGCCGGTGCAAAGACCTGAATTCGCAGAGCCGCCATTAAAACTAGAAGGTGACGCCGATCGCTTCAATGCCCACCTAGGTAATGACGACTTTTCTCAAGCTGGAGATCTTTACAGATTGTTAAGTCCTGCGGAAAGAGATCGCCTTACAACAAATTTAGCCAACGCCATGCATGGTGTTCCCGCCGATATTGTTCGGGCCAATATTCATCATTTTTACAAATGCGACCCAGAATATGGTCAATCTCTCGCGCAAAAAACTGGTGTTTCTTTGTAATATACTGAGGGAGGCACTCGCCTCCCTTTTCTAAGTTGAGGTCAATATGAAGGCCGTAGTATATAAACCAGAGCTGGCAACAATTCTGGGAATATGCATGTTGAAAGAAGTAAAAACAACATTCAAAGAAGGCGGATTCAAAGGCCTTCGCAAAAAATATGGCTGGAAAGTCTTTGCCTGTATTATTGCCTATTACCTCATTCGCGATATCACCTTGTACGTAGTCATTCCTTACCTAGTCATAGACAATATCTAGCGCATTTTTCTGTGCTGAGTCTCAGCAATAACACAGGACTGCCCTTGTTAAGCCTTGACCAACAGAGCTCTCGAACTAATTCTTCTATATGAAATCAATTCCATGACATAAGCGAGAATTATATGGCGACAACACCTGCTCAATTCATTGAAAAATCAAAACAGTGGCTTACTCAAGATGTGTATCCTTTATGGAGTCTAAAAGGCATCGACAAGGAAAAGGGTGGGTTTGTTGAAAGCATTACTTTCATGGGCGAACCTATGGATGTTCCTCGTCGTGCGATGGTTCAATCCCGTCAGATTTATTCTTTCCTAACGGGTTATAAATTAGGTTGTTGCTCAAAAGACGTCGCTTACGTGGCCATCGAACAAGGCACGCGTTGTATGATTGAGCGTTTCTCTTTACCATCTGGCGCATTCATCTACTCCATCAATCCCGATGGAACTCCCAAGAGCAGAAATCCAGATCTTTATACACAGGCCTTTGCGCTTTTTGGCTTGGCACAAGCGTATTCAATTGCTCCGAACGATGAAATTAAAAACCGCGCAAAAGCTTTGCTTAAATATCTTCAGCGCGAACGCAAAGTGACTGGTGGCGGCTACACGGAGCTAGATGAAAAAGGCGGAGTCTCTTACAAATCAAATCCACACATGCATCTTTTTGAATCAGCAATTGCTTGGATGCAAATTGATCAAGATCAAGAATGGAAAGACCTTGGTCATGAGCTAATCACTTTAGCCACCACGAAATTCATTGATCCAGCCACACAAGTTCTAGGCGAGTACTTCGATGAAAATTGGAATCATATTCGCGAAAATGGAAAGTTCGTTTACGAGCCCGGCCACCAATATGAATGGGCTTGGTTGATGTCCCTGTATCAAGATCTTACTGGCCAAGATCTGAAATCGACTCGTCATCAATTATTTTTACTTGCTGAAAAATATGGAACGTCTGCGACTCGTAAAGTTGTTTTTGATGAGATGTGGAGCGACTACACTCCAAAAACTCAGTCATCTCGCTTCTGGCCTCAATGCGAACGCATCAAGGCTGCGGTTCGTTTAGGAACTGAGGCTTCCAGTGATCAAAAAACACTCTATGAAAAAGGCGCCGACGAATCTCTTGCGACTTTGTTCAAATTCTTTGAAACGCCGATGAAAGGACTTTGGTACGATATGCTGTCAGAAACAGATACATTCAATGCCAACTCCGCGAAGGCAAGTTCGCTTTATCACATCGTCAATGCGATGGAAGAATATATCAATCTTCGTCCTAAAATCTAAGACGGCAATATGGGGGCTTCGGCTCCCATCTTTTTGCAATCACCTTTGTTGAAAACCCTGCAAAGTTTTCCCACTTAAAAGTCACGATCCCTGCAAAAGACGCTTCGCGTGGCAAAAAGGTACGGCGTACCCAAAAGTTCTGCTATGACATTTTTTTATGAAACAGTTTGGTTTTTTATTTCTTTTGCTGGCGTCGTGTTCGCAACCTTCTTCTGTGCTGAATGGGATTCAAGGAGAAGCGGTTATTTATGGGGAAGACACTCGTAAAGAGATCAGCAAAAGTGATAGGTTTTATTTTCTTGCCGCAGCTACTGCGAACTTGGTTCAAGATTATAATTTGACGAAAGATGCTTCGGGGAAATTCAAGTTTCCTGTTCGTGCGCTCAAAGACAGCTTTCCTCTTTGCAAAGATGAGCCTTTTCTTGAACAGCCACTTGTAGGTTTTTGTTCTGGCGTACTAATTGCGCCCAATCGAGTTTTGACGGCAGCTCACTGTCTTCCGAGGGAAAGCGGTTGTGCTCACATTCGATTTCATTTTGGATGGACTGCAGAGCAAGCATCAAAATCAAATACCATTGACTCCCTATATTCCTGTAGTGCGGTTGTTGAATCCAAGAACAATCTTCGTAAAGGCTTCGATTACGCTATTCTTCAACTGGATCGCGATGTAGTCGGAGTCACTCCGGTTAAGATCTCTGCTGATAAAATTGCCGTGAATGACACGGTTCTTAGCCTCTCCTACCCGCTGGGGCTTCCACTCAAAGCTGATTTTGGGAAAGTCATCAACGAGAACTCCTTCGGCGGCTTCAAAGTTGAGGTCGACACGTTTTCAGGCAGCTCGGGCTCCCCCTTATTCAATAAAAATGGTGAGCTGATTGGAATTCTTAGTTCCGGGGCCGAAGACATCCTCGAAGACGATATTTATCGAGTTCAAAAAGAGGGAGGCTGCCTGAATTTCAATCATTGTAAAGACGGCACCTGTTTCGGGGAAACCTTCACAAAAGCCTCACTGATTCCTAACCAAAAATAGAACAAATCCAGTCTGTACTATATTCTAAGACATTAAAATCACGGCACAATCCGTTGACAACCTGTCATCGCAAAGGCTATCAAAACCCCACACTTCAGGAGATTTCATGAAAAAGCTTATCGCTGCTTTACTGCTTGTTTCTGCGCCAGCCTTTGCGGGTCGTATCGACGAAATCGTGATCATGACGACAGAGGCCGTTGAAACTCATTTGGACCTTTTGAGTTCCGATAAGACCTACGAAATCACCTACCAAGACTTCGCGACGCCGGAAGAAGGTATGGCCCTAGCGGTTCAAACCAAGCTTTCCGTCCGAAATGTGCATACCGGGAGAACTCAAGAGTGGACATGCAACACTCAATTCGTTAAAACTCCTAGGTTCTTCGACATTTCTAAAACTGTTTGTAATTAACAAGGAGATACCTAATGGCTATCGAACAAACTTTTTCTATCATTAAACCAAACGCAATGAAAAAAAACGCGATCGGCGACATCGTGAGCATGTTTGAAGCAAACGGCTTGAAAATCGCTGCTGCAAAAATCGTTGTTTTGTCTGCTGATAAAGCTGGCGAATTCTACGCTGAACACAAAGCTCGTCCATTCTTTGGCGAACTAGTTTCTTTCATGACTTCAGGCCCAGTTATGTTGATGTGCTTGCAAGGTGAAGGCGCAGTTTTGAAAAACCGCGAAATCATGGGTGCAACTGATCCTAAAAAAGCTAACGCTGGAACTATCCGTTCTAAATTCGGCGACAACGTTGGCGAAAACGCAGTACACGGTTCTGACAGCGTTGAATCTGCAGCTCGTGAACTTGCTTTGTTCTTCGAAAAACACGAAATCTGCAACGCGTAGTTTGTGATTTCATCTTCTCAGATCAAAATTAAGATCGAGAAATTGGCCATCGGAGGTGCGGGCATCGCCCGCCACGATGGCCTTGTTATTTTTGTGCCACAAGCTGCACCTGAAGACGAACTTCTTGTCGAATTCACGACTAAAAAGAAGAACTTTGCGGAAGCTCGCATTGTCGAGATTTTGAAGCCTGGCCCCGCGCGCAGAACTCCTCCTTGCAAGTATGCTCACGAATGCGGAGGTTGCAATTGGCAACATCTGACTGAAGAAGAGCAACGTCACCAAAAAGAATTATTGGTTCTTGAAACAATCAAAAAGTTCAATCCGACTCTGAATTTTGAATACTTGCCATTGCAAGAAAGCCCCCGCGTTTTGCGCTATCGCAACCGCATTCAGCCGAAATTCAAAGACGGAAAATTTGGTTTCTTTGCCAGAAATTCCCATGAAATTGTTGAGATCGACGACTGCTTGATCACTGAGGAAGCATTGACCAATAAGTTTCCCGAAGTAAGAGCTTGGGCTGAAGCGAAAAAAGCCAAAGATCTGCAACGTCTAGAAATGTATATCTCTGACTCTGAAGAAGTTCGTTATGGACTGATCACAGACGATGACGATGGCATTGGATTCTCACAAGTGAATCGCTTCCAAAATGAGGATCTTCTAAAAACCGCCCTAGACTGGGCCGGAGACGATAATTATTCACAGGTTTTTGACTTGTATGCTGGATCGGGAAACTTCACGTTCCCTCTAGCACAGAAGTACAAAGCCGCCTCTGCGATCACCGCTGTGGAGTTAAATCCTAAACTGGTAGAAAGAGGCCGTGCTCAAAGCAAGGACAAGCGTTTGCGCTACTTCCTCTCGGACGTAGAAAGCTTTATGAAAAGAGCTTCCGTCACCACGCAGGACCTTGTTGTCCTAGACCCCCCTCGTGCGGGAGCTAGTGAATACATCATGAGAGCCTTGGCAGCCGGTCAGCCTAAAAAAATCATTTATATCAGCTGCCACCCCGTGTCCCTCGCCCGGGACCTTAAATGGTTCTTCGAATATGCACAAAAAATGGGTCACAAATACCAACTTGCAAAGGTTCAAGCCTTCGAGATGTTTCCTCAGACAGACCATGTGGAGACTATTGCAGAGCTGAGGGTTGACTAATCTCCCTCGAATGATACCTTTTTAGGATGCGTAAATGGATTATCGCTCTTTGTGCAATCCCGGTTGTCGTTTCAATGATGGGTTGCGCAAGCACACAAAACAGAGAAAAAGCTGATCTTTATCTTCGAATGGGAAGCTCCCTTATCGAAGAAGGTAATTATCCCAGTGCCCTTTCCGCTTTGTTGAAGGCGCAAGAACTTGATCCCGAAAATCCCTTGGTCCTAAACAATCTGGGACAAGTTTATTTCCTACGTGAACGTTATGATCTTGCTGAAAAGCAATTCCGCAAAGCCATCACTATCCAACCTAAATACACGGACGCACGAAACAATCTTTCTCGAGTTCTTATCGAAGAAGGCAAATACTCCGACGCTGAAAAAGAGCTTAACATCGTGCTTAGTGATCTTACGTACGGAGCTGCGGATCGCGCCTATATCAACTTAGGCTTAGCAAAGTTCAATCAAAAACAATTCCCACAGGCTGAACAAGCTTTTGCAAAAGCACTGCAATCAAAAAACGACGATTGTGTTGCCAGTAACTATTATGGCCGTTCGATCTTTGAACAAAAAGATTACGGTCGCGCAGTGGAAGCCTTGGATCGTGCCATTGGTTTCTGTCAAAAAAATCTATTTGATGAGCCCCACTACTTCAGTGCCTTAGCTTACTATCGCCTTGGTGATAAATCGAAAGCAACAGCGCGCTTTGAAGAAATCATTAGATATTATCCAGATGGAAAATATCGTGAAAAAGCTAAGGGCATGTTGGATCTGCTTCGAAAGGGACACTAATGAAGAAAACCGGTGAAATTCTAAAAAAAGCCCGTGAAGAAAAAGGACTTTCCCTTAACGAAGTCGGCCTTTCGCTTAAAATCAGCAGCAAGGTTCTTAAAGCTATCGAAGACGGTGATGAAAAAAATCTTCCCGCAAAAACTTTCTTGCGTGGATTCGTAAAGAGTTACGCAAGCTACCTTCGCCTCGATGCTGACAAAGTTCTGGAAACTTTCTACGAGGAATACGGTTCAACTAGACCTCAACCGTATATCAGACCGACGAATGAACCAATCAAAGAAGTCCTTCATGAAACGAAGCCTTCGACAACGGAAGAAGCTGCTGAAAAAGTTCCAGCAAAACCTGTTGAAAAGCCTGTGGAAAAAGTTGAAAAACCAACTCCTGAGGCCACAGTCACTCCTATTCGCAGTGTTCAATCGACACCTTCTGCTCCAACTACAAAAGCGGAACCTTATAGTCCACTGCAAGAAAAGAAAAACACAAAGACCATTGTTATTTGTGTGATCGGTGCTTTGCTAGTTGGTTTAATTTTATTCACTAAAAAAATGATCGATAAGTATACGAAGGAGGCGGAAGTTCCTGTGGCTCAAGTTGAGCAAACTATGGAAGGCGCAACTCCAGTTGCAACTGCGGCGCCTGTTGAATCCATGACACCGGAACCAACACCACAAGCTTCGCCTCTTAGTGATTTGACAAAAAAACCAACGGCAACTGTGCCTGCAACCATGGCCACTCCGAAGGCGACACCAGTTACGACCAATACAACGGAAAAAGTAAATCCAGCAGCGACCCCACTTGTTTCTGCTACTCCTGCTAAGGCAACTCCCGCACCGACTCCGGCTCAGTCACCAGCGGCGGCTGTCGTCGCAAATCCAACAGCATCTCCAACACCGACTCCCTCCCCTTCTCCTAAACAAGAAGAGAAAAACAAGCCTGTTGAGTTGATTGTTGAAGCATTGGATTCAGTGGAGATTGAGTATTCAGCTCCGAACGGCAAACCACAAAAAATTAAGCTCTCTGCAGAACAAGTTCATACCTTCAAAAGCCGCAGCGGTTTAAAAATCAGTTTCTCAAATGGTGGCGCGGTGAACCTGATCTTGAATGGAAAAGAAGTCGGCATCCCCGGTGATCTTGGTAAGCCTATTAAATTGAGCTACTAATCTTGAAAGATCTTAAGCGCATCTGGCTTATCAGCCTTCTTGTTAAGCTTGTCCTTGCCGCACTTATTCCTTTAAGTGCGGATGAAGCCTACTACTGGGTTTGGTCTCACAAACTACAATTAAGTTATTTCGATCATCCACCCATGGTGGCCTGGCTCTTTTATTTGGGTCACTTCCTTGAGCCTTTCATGCATGCGGTACGATGGCCAGCGGTCTTCTTAGGTCATTGCGCCCTTGGCGTCGGAATCTTTCTGCTGAAGGATTCCCTGAGCCTCGATAAAGTGCGCTGGTGGATGTATCTAGTGCTGTTCTCTCCGCTTTTAGGTTTTGGTTCTTTGATAATCACTCCAGATCTTCCGGTGATTTTCTTCTGGATGCTTTCGCTTTATTTCTTCCAAGAGGTTTTACAAAAGAAGAATCCCAACAGTTATGCCGCCCTCGGCGCGGCCCTGGGTTTAGGCTTCTGCGCTAAATATCACATCGTTCTTTTTATCCCCTGCTTGCTGCTCTATTTTTTATTCGAAAGAAAGTGGAAAGACATTCAGTGGAAATGGGTGCCTTTGACTCTGATCACTGGATTGATCTTTTGCACTCCGGTCCTTCTGTGGAACTATCAAAATGATTTTGCGTCTTTCACTTTCCAGCTCAAACACGGATTACAAAAAGACGCTTACAAATTCAATTGGACTAGCTCTTATGTTCTGGGTCAGATACTGATTATCTTCCCTTGGGTTCTTTGGGCAGCTATCAAAGCCAAAGTGCCAGAAAAGCTTCGTTATCTTTATTACTTCGCTTGGTTTCCTTTAATCTTCTTCTTCTTCACATCGTTCCGAGCTTTGGTCGAAGCGAATTGGCCGATCATTGCTCTGCCAGGAGTTTGTGCGCTGGCAGCCTGTCATCCAAAAATTCAGAAATGGCTTCGCTATTATGTCGGTTTTTGGAGTGTTATCATCGTGGTGGTTTTAACTGCACTCTTTGTCCCCGCCATCAGAAACTCTAACGAAAAAATTCGCGAGCCCTTTGAGTTTCAAGAATTAAGCTCCATTGCACACGAATATACGCCTTTGTATGCGGCTTCATATCAGATGGCCTCTTCGCTTTGGTATTTTAGCAAGGTTCCCGTTTACAAACTTCAAGGCATCAGCCGTTTTGACTTTTTTGACACGCTTAAAGAAGCGAATCCGGAAGGAAATCGTTTTTATTTAGTGAAGCGTGAGACAAATGGTTTACCTGAGTGGATTTCTCAACAACAATGGACTCATCGAGAGATCAAAAAGATTTCTCCTGATTTTGTGTTGTTAGAATTCACTCGGCAGTAAATCACTATGAAATCTTTAGTCGTCATCGCATTTTTAGCAGTCACATATTTCTTGTATGGTTTTTATATTAACCAATACGAAGTCAGCACCATTCCTCGACAACTTTCGGCTGAACATGCGGCAAATTATTATGACTACAAAGGTGTTCTGAATGTTCACACGGACTTGAGTGCCGGTTCCGCCCCGGCAAGCTTTGTTATCACTTCAGCGAAACTAGCCAACTTAGATTTCTTAATGTTCACCGATGTTAATATGTTTAACGTGCCGACAACTTTTGAATCTTATCACGGCAATCTCTTGGTGTTCTCTGCTGGTAAGTACAGTTATCTCGATGCACGTCTCATTTACTATTCTTTAAATCAAGAAACGATCGGCAACAGTCTTGGAGAAGCACAGGTAAAGCTAGCAGATCTTCTGTCTCAGAAAACCGGCGCAAGCAAAGACACGCTTACCGTGCTCGCTCACCCCTACAAGGCAGGATACAATTGGAACGGTGAAATTCCAACGGGTTTAGATGGCTTTGAACTTTGGAATCAAAAAAGTTTATCGAATCGCGCGTGGGCGGAATCGAAGCTGTCAGTGATTTGGAGTTTGTTAATCTATCCCTTCAATCCTCGTCTGTCTTTACTTCGCTTGTACACCGAGCCTACTGACGAAGTGGCTCTATTAGATAAATTAAGCACACAACGAAAAGTTGTTATCTATGCAGGCACAGAGGCTTCTGCACGGGCGATTCCCCTCGCAAATTATCTGGTGCGCTTTCCAAGTTATAAACGCACTTTTGAAGTCATGAGCAATCACATCATGTTAAAATCTGAGCTGACTGGAAGTTTCAACAGTGATCGAGTTAAAGTTTTCAATGCGCTTAAGAACGGAAATTCTTATATCGCACTTGATATGCTAGGAGATCCCAAGGGATTCGTGGCAACGATTGACGAGGATAATAGATCTCACCTGATGGGTTCCGAAATCAAACTCACAAAAAAAATGGCTTTGAAAGTAAAGCTTCCAGCGAAACCGAAAGACTTTTTTGAAATCGTTATCCTTCGCAACGGTGAATCTGTTGCCAAGATCAATGACCCTGAAGTGAATTTTCCTATCACTCAACCGGGCACTTACCGTGTGCAAGTCCGGGTCAGCCCGATGTTGCCTTTACCAGATGCAAAAAAGTGGATCACCTGGATTTACACCAACCCCTTTTACGTAAAACCCTAGGGCTTTTCGAGAACCAATCCATCCACAGGTGGGATCTGGCAACACAAGCGTTCCTCGGGTAAAAAACCCCGATCGCCTGCCAATTCTGCTTCGATTTCGTTCCGAGGCGGTAAATTCTCGAGCCCTTCTCGCACAAAAACTACGCAAGTTCCGCACGTTCCAAAGCCTCCACAAGTATGGTTGATCGGCAAACCCACGCGAAGAGCGACATCTAGGACACTCTGGTCTCGATGACTCACTAAGACATTCTGTTCGTCCGGTAAAAAAGTTATAGATTTTCCAGACTTAGGCCTCATGTCCGAGAACTCCTTCAAAAGGGCAGTCTTTAGTTGAAACCCCTCTCTCCATTTTGTATCAATGAATTCATGAGATTCATAGCTTTTGACTTCGAAACTACCGGTACAGTTCCTGGCGTTGACCAAATTATTGAAATTGGAGCAGTTCGCTTCATCAATGGACAACCTGAGGCTGTTTTTGCAACTTTTGTTGATCCACTTCGTCCTATTCCACCGGGCGCTTCAAATGTGAATAAAATCTATGACCACATGGTTAAGGGTGCTCCTACGATCGACACTCTTCTTGCTTCGTTTGCAGAGTTCTGTGGCGACGACATCATGGTTGCGCACAATGCTCCCTTCGATGCTCAGTTCCTCACTGCCGACGTAAAGAAGCACGAATCTCCTGCTCCTAAAGGCATCGTGATTGATTCCCTGCCAATCGCAAGAAAAGTATTCCCGGGTCTTCCAAACTACAAACTTGGAACATTGGTTCAGCATTTGAAAATTCCTACTGCGGAATTCCACAGAGCAGAGGCCGATGCGACTTATTTGGGTCACATGTTCTCGCAAATGATGAAAAGAATTTCTATTGGCGGACAAGCTCCACAAGTTTCAAACCTTGTCGCTTTGACTGGCAAACCTGAATTGCGTTTCCCGCAAATCGTGCGCCAACCAAAACAAATGGATTTCTTCGGAATCTAGTTTGACAGGATCATAGAATGAATAAGGAGCATGACTCTTTTTATGACGAGACTTTCAAAGCAGAGTTTCTAAAAAGAGCCTCCGATCTGAAGCTGTCTTTTGATCAAGACAGCTTACAAAAAATCGCAAAATCACATCTTGAAGACCTAACAAATATTCCCGGAATCTTCTTCGATGCCGACACTAAAGAATTCATCTCAACTGCCGCAGGTAGAAGTCTAGCCCAAGTCTTATCAAAGACTCCTCGAACTGATTTACAAAATCTATGGCCCCACGTAATCGAAAGCTTTAGAACCAGCTACTGGGGATTCACTCCCTTCAAAGAAGAACAAACTCAACAACGAACTGATCCCTACAAAGAACTCAAGTCCTATATCTTCATCCTCATCCAAGCAATGATCGTCATGAAGGTCGTCATCTTCTATTTCGGTCTCAAAGGCGCCGCTGATTCCTCAACAACCGACAAAGTAATCACCGCCCTAGCCATCGCCTTCTCATTCTCATCTCTCTGCTTCTTCGCCTGGAGAAAATCCCGCAAAAAGAAATAGGTACAAGAAATAGGTACGGACACACTTTTGGTTGAGAGTTGCGTCACAAAAGCAACGCTCCTCACTTCCCATCTAAACTATGAATGAATCTAAAGTATTAACGCGGACCTCAACCAAAAGTGTGTCCGTACCTTATTCCTTCGCTCTGTGGGCAACGGGATATCTTCTGCCTCGGCCAAATGAATGTCCGGAAACTTTTAAGATTGGGGGAGCTTGCCAGCGTTTGAATTCGGTTTTCATAAGCAAAGGCAGAAGCCACTTATCTGTCTTGGTTTTAGCGACGCCTTCTTTTTCCACAAGATAAACTACTGATTTATCAAGTTCATCATATGGGGGTAAAGAGTCTTGATCTTTTTGATTCGGACGAAGCTCTGCTGAAGGTGGTCTTTCAATAATGTCGACAGGAATGACTTCATCTTCTTTGTTGTAGTAACGAGCCAAAGCATAAACCTGTGCCTTCGTTAGGTCACCAATAGGTGCCAAACCACCACACATGTCTCCGTACATTGTGGAATAACCAGTAGCGTATTCACTTTTATTACCGGTTGTCAGAAGCATGCTGTTTTCTTTATTCGAATAAGCCATCAAAGAAAGTCCGCGCAAGCGTGCCTGTAAGTTTTCATTTACAACACTAAAGCCCTCTAAAGAAATTCCTTTTGCCAGACCTTTTACAACCTCATCGTACATTGGACCGATTTCAATAATCTTAAAATCAATTCCCAGATTCTTTGCAAGCTCATGAGCCAATGCCAAACTTTCAGGTGCGTTGAACGGACCTGGAAGGCCGACCCCTGCGACATTCGCGGGACCCAAGGCATCCACAGCCAACGCAGCGACAACCGCTGAATCAATGCCGCCGCTAAGTCCTAGATGCACTTTCTTTATTCCCGTTTTTTCACAGAAATCACGAAGCCCCAGCACTAAAGCACGGCGAAGTTCTTCGATAGTCTCGATCTTGGCAGTTTTATTCCAAACTTCCATGGTGTCGATATCAATGACGTTGATGTCCTCTTCGAAAGGAAGACAGCTTAAAATCTTTTTGCCTTTTTTATCCAAAACAAAGCTCGCACCATCAAAAATGATCTCATCTTGGGCGCCAACTAAGTTAGCATACATGATTGGCGCATTAAAATATGTCGCGGTCTTAGAGGCTACATACTCACGCAACTTCATTTTTCCAACGAAGTATGGTGACGCACTCAAATTGACAACCATGTCGATCTTTTGTTTTTTCACCTTCGAAAGCGGATTTACTTTATACGGAGATCTTCCTTTAGCATCGGGCCAAGCCCAAATATCTTCACAGATCGTAAGGAAAAACTTTTTGCCTTTAAATTGGAAATAATTCTTAGACAAATCGCCAGGTTCGATAAAGCGAGCTTCGTCAAAAACATCACCCGTTGGAAGAAGTTGTTTATTGAAGATACGAGGCTTTTGACCATTTACTAAAAAAGCCGCCGAGTTAAAATACGGACGGCCTTTCTTTTCCGGATTGCGAGTGATCAAACCAATGATCACTCCCATGCCTTTCGGAATCTTTTTAACTAAGTCTTTAAATTCTGCTTCTTGTTTTTTTAGAAGCTCAGAGCGCTCTAAAAGATCGAAGGGATGATAGCCAAAAAGTGTGCACTCAGGAAATACAACAAGTTCACACTTTCTTTGTTGAGCTTGATGAATGAAATCTAAGATTTTCTCTTTATTAAACTTAAAGTCTGCAAGAACGGGATTTACTTGTGCTAATGCGATTCTCATTCAATGACTATACGCCCAGAAAATCCGTCTTGGTAGCCATGGAAATGATTTATTTCAATCTCTGGATATTTCCAGCAGTAATAGCCATCACCATTGTCGAAATCCGCCATCCATAGACCCTTAGGCTCACCGCCCAATTTAGCCACTTTGGCCTGCCAGCGCTCGATAATGGTATTAATTTGTTCTTCAATAAGCACCACAGAAGGATGTGATTTGTCAGAGTAGGCTTCAATTCTATTCACGTGAGCCTTTACTTCGCGGCAAGACTCTTCAGTAAAGCGATAGACGATCGGCAATAGCTGACGCGCGTCCTGCAAACTAAAAGTCTTCTTGCGATTGATCTCAATCACAGTATCCAAAAAGGCCCCCCTCAAAAATGTCTTTCGAGAATCTGTATGTATGAAACATGGAGGGGTTACAACAAATTAAGTCTGGTGTAAGACAAGTTAAGAAAATGCATGGAAAAATTCTAAACGCATTGCAGTTATTCCTTGTCTCCTTTGGACATCGAAAGCGCCTGACCACCGATAAAAATTACGAGAGCAATTATTAAAGCAGCGATGAACAAATAGCGTATAAAATTTCCAACCGTCAGCTGTTCTTTTTCTTCTTCAAGAACGACTTTTGCCTCGGGTTTTTTGACCATCATTTTTTTAGGAGCAGGCCCCATATCATCTGTGGCAATAACTTTTGTTCGACCTGTATCATCTTTCTTTTCAACTTTTTTTCGTTCTGCCTCTGTCCAACCTGACATATTCACAGCAGATACTTTGCGACGGGCTTGCACAGAATAACTGCTTCCTCGGCCACCAAAAAATGAACCGCTTCCATTCCCGTCCAATGCAATTTCTACAACTTTGCCACCTTGTTGGCCGCCCTCAATGCCCGCAGCACCTTTGGTATGTCGTGCTTGGCGCAAGCCTCTTGATCCCGCTCCACCACGGCCACCACCGCCTCCAGAAGAACCGCCGCCGCCGGAATCAGAGCCTCCCGATGACGAGTTGGAAGAGCTGTTAGACCCTCCCCCTTCATCGGAACCGGAACCACCCTTGCCATTTGAACCTTTTGAGCCGCCGCCTTTTCCGTCTGCATTTTCAAACTGAGCGATCGCGCAGCCCATATCTTTTGCGGAAGTTTCATCGCCACCAAAACTTGGCAAGCCACCTGTTTCCAGCAAGCAGCCAACGTATGTGCCCAAGTAGGCATCCATATATTTTTGCATTGGTTTGAAGATTTGATACACAAGTGCGAGGACCATCGAAACGGCGATGATCAATAGCAGAACATACTCGATGGCAGCCTGGCCACGATCATCAGATAGTCTAGCTAAACATTTAGATTTCTTCACTCGTGAGGGCATTTACGTCATACTACAACATATGATTTACAGACTGAATTTCAATCGCTTCGTATTTACTTTGTTCTTGTCTTTTGTCTCATTTTCGAACGCTTCCTTCGCTCAGTCCTCGACCTCTGGTCAGGTCAAAAAAGACAATCCGAAAGCGACCTCCGCAGCAACCAGTAGTGCTCCCAACAAAGCCGTAAGTTCATCTGAAGAAGCAGCCCCAGGAAAAGCTGCTGTTGATGCCGCTGCGACAATGGAGGCTGCGCATGCCGCGACGACTCCACAAGATCCTCTTGATGCAAAAATCGAATCTCTTAAATCTGAAATTCGCAAAAACCCAAGAGACTTGAAAAAAATTGTCGAGCTTGCTGATACTTTCTATAAAAAACAAGATTACGAAAAAACGACTCTGCTTCTGTGGAAACAAATCGACAAGTTAGATCGTCCAGCCATTATTCTTTTGGCAAAAGCTCACGAACAGAAAAAAGAGCCAAATGAAATGATCCGGGCCTTAAATATTTTGATCGGTAAAGACGAGAAAGACTTTGAATCCTACAGTCTTCTTGGTAACGCCTACGCCCTTCAAAAGAAAAGCAAAGAGGCTTTGGATAACTATAAGAAAGCAATCGAGATCAACCAAAAATATGAACCCGCTTATTGGGGCATTGCCGCTCTTTACGAAAATCGCAATCCACCCAACCTCTATGAGTTGGCAATTCTATTCCAAGACATGATCGACAATATCGGCCAGAAGCCAGAGTTCTATCAAAAGCTTTGCGAAGTAAATGCTCAGGACGATAATACTTTTGAGGCCGCCATCGATACGTGCAAACAAGCCATTGCAAAGGACCCAAAGACCGCCAACGCCTACGTTCACTTGGGTAACAATTTAAAAATTGCAGGCAAAACAGATGAAGCCAATGCGACACTAAAAAAAGCGGCCAATGATTTTCCTAAGTCAGAATTCGCGCAGTACACCTATGGCAAGGTGTTAGAAGACCTTAAAAACACCGTAGACGCGATGAAATACTATAAGACCGGCACAGAGGCAGATCCACTTTCTGCGCGCAGCTGGCTGGGCCTAGCGGCGACCTCATTTGAAATTAAGAAGTTTGAGATTTCTTTGATCGCTTACAAAAACGCCTGCAAGTACAACCGCAAATTTGCTGTGAATTTTAGAAAAGCGGCGACGGCTCTTCGCAATTCCAAAACCACTGATTGGGCGGGAAAATTTGAATCCGGGGCAGAAGCCTGTCCATAATAAAAAAGCCGATTGTTTCCAATCGGCTTTTTTATTTTCTCTTAAAGAGTCAAAACAAGATCTTATTGTTCCGAAACGATTTCACCTAGAAGATCGTATTCCAAACTGTCTGTGATGTGAACTTTAACCATATCGCCAACCTCAGCCTGTCCGTCGTTGATAAGAACAACACCGTCAATGTCTGGAGCTTGGCCCCAGAAACGACCTTGCAACAACAAGTCTGTCTCTTCACTGAAGCCTTCAACGATCACGTCGATAGTTTTACCAACGAAATCACGATGCTTTTCACGAGAGATGTTTTGTTGAACTTCCATTACCGCATCATGACGGTACTGCTTAGTTTCAGCATCAATTTGATTTTCCATTTTTCCACCAGGAGTATTTTCTTCCGGAGAATACTGGAAACAACCCACGCGATCGAATTGTTGATCTGCGATGAACTGAAGAAGCTCTTCAAATTGCTCTTCAGTCTCACCAGGGAAGCCCACGATGAACTGAGTTCTGATAACTGCATCTGGAATATGTTCGCGGATGTTCATCAAAGCTGTTTCAATTTCATCGCGAGTCATCTTACGATTCATGCTTTTCAAAACAGCATCATTGATATGCTGCAAAGGCATGTCGAAGTACTTAACGATTTTGTTGCTGTTCTTGATGACCTGAACCATTTCTTGCGTAATTCCATCTGGATACAAATACATCAAACGGATCCACTGAAGACCTTCAACAGCATCCAAAGCCTTCAAAAGTTCAACTGGGCTTTCTTTGCGAGTTGGATCTTTACGACGGATATCCCAGCCGTAGTCAGTGAAGTCATGGCTGATCACGATCAATTCTTTCACGCCACCCGCAACAAGAAGTTTTGCTTCTGCCACGATAGCATCAATAGAACGAGATTGAAGATTTCCACGGATCAACGGAATTGCACAGAAAGCACAACGCTTCATGCAACCCTCAGAGATTTTAATATAAGCACGGTGACCTGGCTGTGAGTTCACACGCGGAGTTTCTTCTTCTTGCAAGTAAGTTGGAAGATTGAAGAACGTTTTCTGTTTTTCGCCTTCTTCAGATTTTTTCAAGATTTTTGCGATGTTTTGGAACTCACCAGAACCAACAAAAAGATCCGCCTCTGGAAGTCCTTCAACCAAATCTTCTTTATAACGTTGAGTTAAGCAACCAGCGACCACAACTTTTTTAACTTTGCCTTGTTGTTTCAAATCGCTCATATCCAAAATTCTTTGGATTGATTCTTTTTTAGAGTCTTCGATGAAACCACAAGTGTTTACGATAACTGTATCCGCATCTTCAGCTTCACCAACAACTTGATAGCCGTCCTTCATCAACGTACCGGCCATGATCTCGCTGTCTACTAGGTTCTTAGGGCATCCTAGACTGATAAAATGAACTTTTTTGTTTTCAGAGATCTCTTGTTTCATAGGTCGGTTACCTGTGCACCTTTAGGTGGTTGATATTTAAACTTTGAACTGTCTGCTTTTTTCAAGAACTGGATATTAGAAAACTTCATCGTAGTGAGATTTCCTAAATCATCTTTGTAGGAAAGCTCATTCATTTGGTTCTTTTTTGTATCGACAACCAAATTTAAAGATTTCACTGCAAGTCCATCGCCCTGAGGAGTGACTTCGATTTTTGAAACATCGCCGTTCTTATCCTCTTTCACGACTTTAAAATTCTTCTCTAGATCGCCGCCCAGCAAAGATGAAATCAAAATTTGTGATTTCGTATTTCTGTCGACTTTCCCGCGAGCTACCTGAGGCGCCCCACCAAATTCTTTTGGAGGGATTTGAACACTCCAGATTGTCGTGCCGTCAAAAACTAGCAAGGTTTCTTCGGGAGTAGAGTTTTCCCAGCGAAACTTACCGTTAGCAAGAAAGATTTTGCCATCGTATTTAGTTTCACGGCCCTGAAGCTCAAGCTTCACAGTCTTTTCCACAACCATTTCCACCATTTTGGCAGTACGATATTTTTTAGAAAGTTTTTGAAGTGTCTCATTTGATTTTTGTGCAGCAAATCCGCCCACGGACAAACTTAAAACAAAAATCAAGGTGCTGATATTTCTCATCATTCGGGCTTTATAGCAGATACCTGGACGCTCCGCAAGAGAGGCTCCTACGTCCCAAGACCCATACCTCAAAATGAGGGGGACTCCCAAGCGCTTCATAGGCCGCGTGCGCTGTAGAGCCCGTGGTTAAGATATCATCCACGAAGACCCATAAAACCTCTGTCGACTCATTGAGTAGACCTGAATATTTTTCATCTACCTCTATGCGAAGTCGTTGTCTTTGGCGACGGGAGGCCCCTCTTTGATGGCGCTTGCCAGTCTTTATTAGGCAGGAAACTAGCTCCCCTTGGAATTGCTCCGCCAGAGCTTTTCCCCAAAAATAAGCATGATCAGGACTTCCCGAAGAACTCGGTGCCGGAACAAAGCGTATCGGCAAATCACAAACTTCATCGCTCCATCTTTTCCTGGAAAAATAAGGGGCCATGTTTTTCCACTTGCGTTCACTCCTTGATCCTTTCATCGATAAAAACAACGTCGAAAGCACATCACTTTCACCGGGGTTCCATTCATAAAGAGCATAGATGGGATAAGGAGCTTCATTGTAAAAATGAAGTTCTTCAGACTGAAACTTTCCTAGTGTTGCGAAACAATCAGCGCACAGCTGTGCCGTCGAACACTGCAAAGATCCGCAATGCAGACAGGGAAAAGCGAAGGAACGAAATAATTTAGTGAAATTAAACATTCTTGAAGAGCTGCGCAAAAATCTGGCCAGATTAACAATTGAGGACTCTTTACTTTGACAACATCTCCACCCCATCCTAGAAGAAATTAGAGGGGTTTATGAAAAGTATTGTAGGGGTTCTTTTCTCGTTCGTCGTTCTATTGCCATTTCTATCTGAAGCGCATGGTTTGTCCGCTCACCGTTTGCCCGGTGAATCGTATAAAGAAGCTGCGGAAAGAAGTCGGCCTGAAGGCATCGACTTCGTAGCTAAAAAGCCATCCACTCCAGATCGCATCAAAAAACCAATGCAAAAATTGGATCTCAAAGAGATTCCTGATTTGGGTTCTCTTCCAGATTTAGAAAATCAGTTTAAATATGTTCGCGACACTCGCTTTATGGAAGACGAGCACTTCCCTCGTCGCCTCACTTGGCTTTACCCAGATGACGGATGTTATGCCCGCGCAGAGATGGCTTCGCAAAAAATCATCGCTCACAACTTTACTGAACCAAAAAAGATCTTTGTCTTCGGAAATCTTTCCGCACAGACAACAAACGCTCCCGGTGGCTCTGTTCAATGGTGGTACCACGTTGCGGTTATTTACCGCGTAGGCCAGGTTCCTTACGTAGTTGATCCCGCTCTGAATCCACAAAAGCCAATGACTTTAACAGAGTGGAATAAGGCTGTCGGCGGAGAGCAAGCAAAAGTTCAATACTCTATCTGCTCCCACGACACTTTTGATCCAGATGCAGACTGCTACGCTCCAACACCAACCAGTCCAGCTCAAGCAGAGTCAGAACAGAAAGGTTTCCTACAAGATGAGTGGGATCGCCTTATAGAACTTGGTCGCAATCCTGAACAGGAGTTAGGCGACAATCCTCCTTGGCTGTAGTTAGCTTAAATTTGGAAAATAAAAAGGAAGCTTCCTTTTTTTATGCCCACATTCAACGCCTCGCGTGGCAAAAAGGTACGGCGTACCCTAGATATTGTGGTAGGGCATTTTTTTGATGATTGTGAAGGCGCGGTAGATTTGTTCGAGGCTCATGGCTTGGGCCATTAAGTGATTCATTACCATTGGTGAGAGAGCTACTTTTAGATCGGCTCGTTTGCGTACGTCTTCGTTAACGCCGAAAGCGCCGCCGATAATGAATACGGCGCGCTTCTTTGAACTTCCTAGGATGCCTTCTACTTTTTTTGCGAACTGAATGGAATCGAAACTTGAGCCACGTTCGTCGAATAGAATGACGTAATCGTCGTTGCTGATATTTTTTAGAATGAGTTCGGATTCTTCATTGCGCTTAAAGTCTGCGTCTTCACGAGCAGACTTTTTTGCTTTCAAACTTTGTACATCGAATGGGATAAAAAATGAGATCTTTTTCTTGTACAACTCGCAGACTTCATCAGCCCAAGCCTCTTTAGCCGTGGCGAGATTGTACAAGACGAACTTCATGATTACTGAGGTCCTACTTTGCCAGCATCTGGATCTTTGAATCCAAGATCTACACCTTGTCTCCACAAGTTCTCAAGACTGTATTCTTGGCGAACGAAGTCATAGAACAAGTGAACAATCAAAGAACCGTAATCCACAAGAACCCAGCGGCCCTCGTCGATACCTTCGACGCTTAATGGATGAAGATTGTACTCTTCTTTAACAGCCATCACGATGTTTTCAGCCATCGCAGCCGCATGACGAGTTGAAGTACCCGAAGCAATCACAGTGTATTCGCTAGGCGCCGTCATTTTCGTCAAATCGAAGGCACGTACATTGATACCTTTTTTAGAGAACAAAACATTTGCACAGAACTCTGCAAATTTCTTGTAGTCGCTGATGCGCTCGCCAAGATTTCTGTAAAGCTTGTGTTCTTTGATATAAGACTCTACTGCCAGTGGAAGATATTTTTCCACGGGCTTTCCAGTGCGAAGCCATTTACGAACTTCGCTAGAAGAAATCTCGATATCACGCAAAGTGATGAATTGGATATTGCGACCCGTAGTGAGTTCAATGAAGTTGAAATCAAAGTCAGCTACCAACGGTTTCAAATAACCTGGCATTTCATCCAATGATTCAGGAACATCGTAACCAGGACGAGTCGTGATCACTAGATTCACTTCAGAAAGAATCTTTTGATAGTCTTTCCACTGAGCCAATTCTTCGAACTTGTCTGCGCCTACGATCAAATACAAATCAGCAGCGTCGTACGTCTTGCGAAGCTCAAGAACTGTATCGATTGTGTAGCTCTTACCACCACGTTTCAGTTCTTGGTCATCTACTAAGTAAGTGTCACCGTAAGAAGCAAAAGCCAACTTCGTCAATTCAAGGCGTTGCTCAGCCGTTGGACCTTCTACTGGAGTTTTAAGAGGATTCTGAGCTGCAGGAACGATATGGATTTTAGACAAACCCATTTTCTTCGCCACTGTTTGAATGGCGTTGATATGTCCCATGTGCGGAGGATTGAAGCTTCCACCAAAAATACCGATTTTCATTATTCTTCTTCCTGTTTCAAGATTTGACGACCCAACTCAACAACAAGTTCATTGATGTTTTTGCCGGTCACCGCAGAAATGGCCAAAGGAGCAGTGCCAGTTACTTTTTTGAAGGAACCCAATAGTTTCTGCAATTGATCGGTACTGAGAGTGTCGATTTTATTGAGAACAACAAATTGAGGACGTGTCGATAGAGGAAAGAAACCCTCTTTGTCCTTGTTATTCTCATCGTACATTTTTAATTCATAATTGATGTCTTCAAAATCTTGAAGAGGATCACGTCCTGACATACCTGAGGCATCTACCAAATGGATAAAGATGCGAGTACGTTCAACGTGCTTCAAGAATTGAATACCAAGACCCACACCTTCGTGTGCGCCTTTTACCAGACCCGGAATATCCGCAACCACAAATGAACTGTAGTCACCCGCTTTAACTACTCCCAAGTTTGGAGTCAGAGTTGTAAACGGATAGTCTGCGATTTTTGGTTTTGCCGCCGAGATACGAGAAATCAAAGTCGACTTCCCAGCATTAGGGAATCCAATGATACCAACGTCAGCGATTAGTTTAAGCTCGAGTTTAACTTCGATCTCTTCACCTTCTTCGCCGGGTTGGGCATGTTCTGGAGCTTGATTCACGCTGGTTTTGAAAAATTCATTTCCTTTACCACCGCGACCGCCCTTAAGAAGAACATGCTCATCAATACCAGTCATATCGATGATGATTTCACCATCCATATTACGGAAGATAGTTCCCTCAGGAACAATCAATACAAGATCTTCCGCGTCTTCACCTGTACGCTGACGGCCAGAGCCCATCCCGCCATTTCTAGCTGCGTATCTTTTATTTTGTCTAAGATCTACAAGGGAATTGATATGTCTTGAGGTGCGAATAACAAGATTGCCACCTTTACCGCCGTCGCCACCATCTGGGCCACCACGAGCCTGCATAGATTCTCTGCGAAAACTGACGCATCCAGGGCCGCCACGGCCTGAGGCTAATGTGATTCTAACTTCGTCGATAAATTTCATAACAGCACCATTTGAAACAGGACTTATACAACAAAAAAGGAGCCTTGGATGGCTCCTTTTTATGTATTGAAAAAATCTCTTGGTGCTTATCGAAGACGTTTAACTACGGATGTAGATTAAACAGCTTTAGGATAAACACTGATTTTGAAACGATCTTTGGCGAAACGTTCAAATTTAACGAGACCTTCGATTACAGAATAGATCGTGTGGTCACGACCGATTTTTACGTTGTTACCAACATGGAATTTAGTTCCACGTTGACGAACAATGATAGTTCCCGAAAGAACTTTTTCACCGCCAAAGCGTTTTACGCCAAGACGTTTACTCTGAGAATCGCGACCATTCTTTGTACTACCACCGGCCTTTTTACTTGCCATGACAAACCTCTCTTAAAATTAAATTACGCTTTTTTAGAAGTCTTTTTAGCTACTTTTTTCTTCGCGCCAGCTTTAGTCGCTTTTTTAGCAGTTTTCTTAACTGCTTTCTTAGCAACTTTCTTCTTAGCAACTACTTTTTTAGCAGCTTTTTTTACAACTTCTTCGCCTTTTGATTTGCTTTCAGCACGTTCGATACGAGCATTGATGCGAGCCATTTGGGCATCAGCACGTTTGCCATCGACGTCTACAACATTAGGCGTAGCATCTGTTTTTGTTACTTTACCGTCAGGTGAAGTGATTGCTTTCACGAAAAGTTCTGTGAACTCTTGTCTGTGAGTTGCAAATTTTCTGTAACCTTGACGACGTTTCTTTTTGAAAACGATTTTCTTTTTGTCTTTAGCTTGCTTAGTAACAACAACAGTTACTTTCGCGCCTTTAACAAGAGGTTGACCAACATGAGTGGACTCACCACCAACCATCAAAATTTCGTTGATTTCAAACTCTGCGCCAAGTGTTTGCTCAAGTTTATCTACTTGAACCACATCACCAGCTTGAACTTTATATTGCTTACCGCCAGTACGAATAATCGCGTACATCTTTGACCTCCAGCTACCCGAATTAAGCCAATGACAAATGCCACTTCGCACTAGGCTTTGTCAACCTAATACATGCTATTTTTTTCAGCTTTTCAGGAAGAAGAAGAGATTAAGCTTCGCAGTGATTGTTGGCAACGAAAAAGAAAGATTTTTTAAGAAACTGGATGTTCTCGAAAATCTTCCTCTTATCGAATAGTTAACCGTTGATTAAGGCTTTAAAAGTTCACGCATATAGGCGTCACCGAGCTTGAACTGAGGATTATTCACCACGGCCTCAATAAGCTTACGGTGGGTCTCATAGTTCATTTGCGCCGAAGCATTCGAGGAGTTTTTATATGCGATAACGCGCAACTCATCTTTTTCGCGGTTCAAAGCCTCAAAAACCGCGACCGCTTTCTTATTGGTGTCTCTTTCTGCAGAGAAGCTCTTTAGGAAATAGTCAGCAGCTTTATCATAGCGTTCAGCGTTTGCATTGATTCCAGCAGCTACTTTAAAGTCTCGATCTGATTTTGCCGCTTTCGCATCGTTCATCACTACTTCTAACGAATCGGCGGAAGATCTGTATGTTTGCTTTGCCTCTTTAATATCTCCGGCAACCCGGGCCTTATCGGCCTGCAAGCGAAGAGAGTTCGAAGCAACTCTTGCGGCCTGAGTATCACTCAAGCTTCCCGCTAAGCCCTGTCTTAATAGAAGATCACGATCAGCGTCTGAGAATCCGGCCTTCTTTAAGATGTCTGCTTTTTGCTTTAGATCTGTCGCAGAATACGTTCCATAGCCTCGGCCTGTGCCTGCAGCTACCTCATGGGCATCTATAAGTGCTTGCTTCTCTGCTGCTGTCAGCTTTCTTCCTAAAGAACCTTCAGCCGCAGCTATACGCTCGACATTTGAAAGCTTCGCAGCCTTTTGTAAATCGGCGGCACTTGCAACGGCCCGAGCCACGGTTCCTACTTCTGCTGCTTTTTCGGCCTCCAAAGCGACGCCAGCAATTTTTGCGATATTACCGACTTTTGCTGCTTTAAGCGCAACTCCCGCTGGGCCAGCCGCTAGGGTTGCCACATCGGCAATCGCCTCGCACACCATGGCCGCCGCTTGTTGAGAGTTATAACACTCAAGTTTTACTCCCAATTCTTTCAACTTATTTTTAGCAAGAGCCACTAAATCAACTTTAGGGCCTAATTGGGATTTTCCCCACTCCATGTATTCTTGTTCGTCAGCGGTAAAGTTTGGCGTCTTAGACATAATCTTCACGCTGATACCGCGGCCTACCTCATTGGATTTAGTGACCTGATTCATTTTTAAAACAGACTTCACAGAGGCACAGTTTGTTTTCGCCAGAATCGCGTCTGATGGCTGAGCCACTCTTAGAAGCTTCGGGACACTTTGATTGTATTCAGTAAAAAGATTTTTCTTCAGCTGAAAATCGCCATCACAGATTGCATTTTCAGCTTTGGTATTTTGATAACTAAGAACTGCCTTTGCGGCACCCTCACCGATAGCGGTGCCAATTCCGACAAATGTGTCAGCAACAAAGTTCCATCCGCCAATGGCGCAGCCTGAAGTGTAATTCCAAGAAGTTTCAAAAGCTCTGGAAAGGGAGCTTTGATCCTGACAGCGCAATGCCTTTTCCTCCGGTTTTTCTCCGTTGGCGCGCATTTTTGAAAATAGATCTTGGCACTCTTTTGATTTGAGAGTTTCTATACAGCTATTTTTTGAAATCGCTGTAAGACCCGAAGTCGAAGTTTTTCCCGTAGCACAAGGCTCTGCCCACGAGAGCATCGAGAATAGAAATACAAATATGAGAACAGCCAGTTGCTTCATGGAATTCTGATCGGACCCTTAGCCCGACTTCTCAACTAGCTCTTGGTAGAGGATTCATAAATCCACTACCAAGATGAGACGGTTTTTCCGGAGTTATACGAAGAATATTTCGTATTGCTCTAGATGGTAATTAGGTTCGATCTTAAACGCCACTGAGCGACCCAGCTTTTTCTCGATACCCTCAAGACTCTCACCCTCGACTTCGTAGATCCAATCTACAACTTCGCTATGGCAATGAATGACGACGTTGGTTTTTTTATTCGTCAACATGTCGGCATCTCGTTCAAGTTCGCGGAATATTTCGTTAGCCACTGTTGATTTGCGTTTGATATAGCCTTTCCCGTCACAATAAGAACAAGGTTCACACAAAGTTTTAATCAAACTTGGACGAATGCGCTTACGAGTCATTTCAACCAAACCCAATTGGGACATTGAAACCACGTTTGTACGTGCGCGATCTTTTTCCAGCTCTTCAGCAAACGCTTCCATGACCTTGTCACGATGGGATTCTTTTTCCATGTCGATGAAGTCAATGATGATGATGCCACCGCAATTGCGAATTCTAAGCTGGTGTGCCGCTTCGCGAACCGCTTCTAGATTGGTTTTTAAGATCGTATCTTCAAGGTCTTTTTTACCGACAAACTTACCCGTATTCACGTCGATCACCACCAAAGCTTCCGCTTCGTCGATCACAATGTACCCACCGGATTTAAGCCAGATCTTTCTTTCCATCGAGCGAGAGATCTCAATGTCGATATCGTACAAGTCGAACAAGGGTTTGCGTTCCTCATAAAGAACGATGTTCTGCTTGTACTTCGGCATAAATTGCGAAACAAACTTCACAACTTTTTTATGAATCTCAAGATCGTCGACCCAAACGCTGGTTACGCTTTCGCTCATCAAATCACGCAAAGCACGCAGCTCAACATCCAATTCTGTATGTAAGGCGCCCGGCGTTTTTTTCTTTTCGTAGTTTTTGAAAATCTCTTTGCTGAGGCGATCCAAATACTCGATGTCAGCCTTCAACATCTCCTCTGAAGCCCCTTCACCAGCTGTTCTTACGATCACACCACCTGACGGATTGATTTTCTGAACAAGCTTGCGAAGACGTTCGCGCTCGTCTTCATCTTCAATTCTGCGTGAAATTCCAAGATGGCGAACAGTTGGCAAGAAGACCACGAAACGACCTGGCAACGACAAATGCGTCGTTAAACGGGCACCCTTCGTTCCCAGTGGATCTTTGGCTACTTGAACCAAAATAGACTGACCTTCTTTAAGTAAATCTTGGATCGGAGTTTTAATGTTATGATGAGTGGGCGGTTTGTCGTCATCCCCATCCATTTCCAAGGGTTCATCACGATCCACATTGGTCAGGAAATTATCATCAACGTCTTCACGGATATCGCCGACATACAAGAATGCCGCTTTCTCAAGACCAATGTCGACGAAGGCCGCTTGCATTCCTGGAAGAACGCGAATCACTGTCCCGCGATGAATAGACCCGACTAAAGTTGGTGAAGTCTTTCGTTCAATTTTTAAATCTGAGAGAACTCCGGCGTCCACATAAGCAACACGAGTTTCTTGAGGCCTAACATTGATGAGAATTTCTGCTGACACACTACCTCCGAGGAGCTGCTTGCACTCCGAAACATCGGAGTATGGACTTTGATCATTAGTTCAATAGTCCAGAAACAAGACCCATGACAAATAATATTCAATATTGAAACACAACTTGCCGAAAAGATCACTGAATTAGCATCTTTATGGAGTGAATGATGGCAACAATTGATGAACTGTTTAAACTCATGGTAGAGCAAGGAGCGTCGGACTTACACGTCACAAGCGGCGCCGCACCCTTTCTGCGTCTCCATGGTAACATGGTTCCACTAAACTATCGCGAACTCACAAATCAAGACGTGCAAGGTTTGATTTTCGAAATTCTTTCTGAGAAGCAAAAGAAAGCCTTCGTTGAAAAGTGGGAACTGGATTTTGCCTACACTCTAGCGGGCATCGGTCGTTTCCGTTGCAACATCTTCATGCAGCGTAAAGGACTTGGCGCGGTTTTCCGTATTATTCCTGAAAAAATTAAAACAGCTCAAGAGTTGGGACTTCCTCCGGCGGTCATGGACATGATCGATTGCGATCGTGGTTTGATCCTTGTGACAGGTCCTACGGGTTCCGGTAAATCGACAACTCTTGCTGCGTTGATTCATCAGATCAACATGACCCGTGAAGCACATATCATCACAGTTGAAGATCCTATCGAGTTCGTTCACCCGAACATTCGCTCTTTGGTGAATCAACGTGAGGTTGGAAGTCATACAAAAAGTTTCGGTAATGCCCTTAAAGCGGCTCTGCGTGAAGATCCAGATATCTTGCTCGTGGGTGAGTTGCGTGACTTGGAAACTATTTCTTTGGCACTGACGGCAGCAGAAACAGGTCATATCGTTTTTGGTACTCTTCATACGAACAGTGCCGCAAAAACTATCGATCGTATCATTGACGTTTTCCCGGCGGGGCAACAGGCACAAATTCGTACTATGCTTGCAGAAAGTTTGCGCGGAGTTGTTGCGCAAACTCTATTCTCTAGAGCTGACGGTCAAGGCCGCGTGGCTGCCTATGAGATTATGAGAAACTCTAAAGCGATCGCCAATCTGATTCGTGAAGGTAAAGTCCATCAAATTGCTTCAGCAATGCAAACTGGCGCTAACCAAGGCATGATCTTGTTCGAGAAATACATCGAGGATCTTGTTAAAAAGGGAAAGGTTTCCGCAGCAGATGCGAAGACCTTCTTGGGTCAAGCTGGCGGTGGTGGTGATACCGTTGCCGGTGGTGCCTTAGGCGCTACCAAGGCCAAAGTCGGATAATTTATCAACGGAGAGTATCCCAGAATTTGCGGATACTCTCTTGCTCTGCCTTCCCAGATTTTTTAGAGACCTTTGTGACCAGGGCCATCGCCCGCGCATTTAAAAAACCCGCAATAACTTTTCTTTCGACAATTCTTGCTTCCTTGTCTTCATCATCAAGTTGCGCTTCACAAGTTTTTCCTGTGTGAGAGTTATAGATTTCAGCTTTTACAACTTTCAAAGATATCTTGTCTAACGGACCAAACATTCTGATCAAAAGCTGTTTGCACAAAGCTAAATCCATGGACACTGCTTGTATATCCTTGAATTCATAAAGGTCTACAATTCGTAAATCCTCTTTTTCGTGAACGCGAGTGATCACTCCGGAAAAGTCAGCTGTTTTTCCGAAGTCGAGCATCTTTTGATCTCTTTTCCCGACGAACTCCAAAAGCTCAGAGGACGACACAGGCAAAGTCGAAGGTTTCTTCTGTGCAAAAGCTAAGCTGGTGCTAAGAAGAAAGCTAAAAACTATGGTGAAACCAGCTACCTTCAACATCACTTGACTCCAGATTGAACATTCGCTGTGCCCGTCTTTTTCGATTGAGCATCTTTTACCTTCTCAACGATGCCTGCAAACTTTGACTCGCTTGATTTCTCAAAAGTGACACCTTGAATAGAAACGCTGGAGTCCCCTTTTACTTTTGCCGCATAGGTGGTTCCATTTTCCAAAGTAACGTTTAAAACTTTTCCGTCGTAACAAGCTTTGGAAATATAGCCATCATCAATTAAAATTTCCCCGGGCTTCCACACATATCCTTCCAATTTGAGCTTCTCCCCCACAGTGCGGATCTTCAAACCAGCAGTGACTAAGAAGCCATCGGTGGTCAGCATCGTCGGAAGTTTTTGTACAAAGGTGGGAAGACTTGAGCTTTTTTCTGCAAATTCAGAAGCTGTGCTTACACAGGTATCCGCAGCGAAGAGGGAGATAGAAAAAAGAAGGCCGACAAGAAAGGTCCCTAAGGCTTTACAATTATTCATAACCTCATTTTAACCAACTTTGCTATCAAAAGTAAACCGGACCAGATAGAGATTTACATTAGCCCGACTAATAATGCGCTAGTGACAGAAGTAGGGTTTTAGACTACATTTTTTCCATCACCTCAAACCTAGAGGCCAATGCGACTTTAACAACGGCCTAGAAATGGAAACAGACGTGCAATTGAGCCGTTACATTGACCACACTTTATTAAAAGCTGATGCGCAAATGGAACAAATTAAGAAGCTTTGCCAAGAAGCGCGTGATCAGAACTTCTTCAGTGTTTGTGTTAATACGTCTTACGTAAAAACCTGCGCTGATCTTCTTCAAGGGTCCTCTGTTAAAATTTGCTGCGTCGTTGGCTTCCCGTTGGGTGCCATGGACACAGCCTCTAAAGCTTTCGAAACAACGACAGCTATTGCAAATGGAGCGCAAGAAATTGACATGGTTATTCAGGTTGGTGCCCTTAAAGATCGTCGCTTGGACTATGTTCGTGATGACATCAAGGCTGTGGTTCATGCAGCACAAGGCCACACCGTCAAAGTCATCATCGAGACATCTCTTCTATCAGAAGAAGATAAAACCTTGGCATGCAAAGCAGCTCTCGATGCTGGCGCTCACTTTGTAAAAACATCGACAGGCTTTGGTGGCGGAGGCGCAACCGTTGACGATGTGAAACTTATGAAGTTCGTAGTTGGTTCAAAAATGGAAGTGAAAGCTTCCGGTGGTATTAAAGATATTCAATCCGCAATGGCTTTGATTGAAGCCGGCGCGACAAGGCTTGGCACCAGCTCCGGTGTTGCCTTAGTTCAAGGTCAGAAAGTTCAGGGCGGTTACTAATGGCATTTCTTCCGGCAGAAATTATTAAAACAAAACGCAACGGCGGCGAACTTTCGTTCGACGAAATCAACGAGTTCATTCTTGGTTATGCAAAAGGCTCTATTCCTGATTATCAAATGTCGGCACTTTTGATGGCGACTTTCTTCCGCGGAATGACTAAAGAAGAAACTTTGTCGTTAACTAAAGCGATGCTTTATTCTGGCGAAGTCGTCGATTTTTCTTCTGTACCGGGATTTAAAGTTGATAAACATTCCACTGGTGGAGTTGGCGACAAGACAAGTTTGATTCTTGGTCCCATTGTTGCTGCTGCGGGTGTTCCCGTTCCAATGATTTCAGGACGTGGTCTTGGGCACACAGGTGGAACCCTCGACAAGCTTGAGTCTATCCCAGGATTCAATACGCAAAAATCTTTAACTGAATTTGTAAAGCTTGTGCGTGAACATGCCATTTGTTTTATCGGTCAAACTAAAGAGATTTGCCCTGCAGATAAAAAAATCTATGCACTTCGTGACGTTACGGCAACGGTTGAGAGCTTGCCACTGATCTGTGCTTCTATCATGTCCAAGAAGTTAGCTGAGGGCATCGACGGATTAGTTCTCGATGTAAAATTCGGCTCTGGTGCGTTCATGAAAACTCCGGCCATGGCTGAAGAGTTGGCAATGAATCTTATGGCCATCGCTAAGGGTTACGGCAAAAAAGTAACTTCATTGCTAACCAATATGGATCAACCATTGGGGCGTTTCGCCGGCAACTCTTTGGAAGTTGAAGAGTGTGTTGCGATTATGAGAAATGAAAAGTTCATTGGGCCTCATGGATACGATCTTTATGAGGACACTCGTGAATTAAGCTTGCAGCTTTCTGCTCACATGTTGCTTTTGGCGGGTGTCGGCAAAAATGAAACTGAGTCTTATAAAATTGCCACCGACATTCTAACATCAGGAAAAGCGATGGCAAAATTCGAAGAGCTTTGCTCTATCCATGGCGGCAATCTTTCAGCATTGCCGAAGCCGAAGCACAGCGTCGTTATCAGTTCTGACAAACAGGGTTATGTTCACGGATTCCATACCGAAAGCATTGGTATTGCAGGGATTTTAATTAAAGCTGGTCGCGCGCAAACCACCGACATTATCGCTCCCACAGCGGGAATTGAGTTCCACGCAAAAGTAGGTGATGAAGTTCGCAGCGGAGACCCGATCTTTACTCTGCACGGGGATGATAAAGATTTGCTTCTTTCAGCAGTGCCTATGTTGAAATCAGCAATCAATATTTCCTTGCCAAAAATTACAAAGCCTAGTTTGATACTCAAAGTTTTGAGCTAATGCTCGAGTCACTCCGGCAAAACCGGAGTGCAACCAAGGGGAACGTTTTGGTACTTAATAAGCTTCAAGAATCTGTCAGCTTCATCCGCACTATCACTTCGGCTAAACCGAAAATTGGTGTGGTATTAGGTTCAGGCTTAGGCTCATTTGTAAAAGACGTTGAGGTTGAAACAACCATTCCTTACAAAGATATTCCTCACTTTTCACCTCCGACAGTTGAAGGTCACTCCGGCAACTTGATCTTTGGTAAAGTGGGCGGTCAAGCGATTGTGATCCTTCAGGGTCGCAATCACTTCTATGAAGGCCACAGCATGGAAAGTGTTGTGCACCCGACCAGAACCCTGGCCTTGCTAGGCGTTGAAAATTTGATCCTTACAAATTCAGCAGGTGGCTTCGGCGAAAATATGTCTGCTGGTGAGTTCATGATTATCGAAGATCATATTAACTTGATGGGCACGAATCCTTTGATGGGTCCAAACATCAAAGAGCTTGGTCCTAGATTCCCAGACATGACTGAAGCTTACGACAAACGCCTTATCACTATCATGGAGCAAGTTCTACAAAAGCAAGGAACTCGCTACCACAAAGGTGTTTACTGCGGCGTGAGCGGTCCTACTTATGAAACTCCATCTGAAGTTCGTTACTTGAAGCTTATTGGCGGAAAAGCTGTAGGCATGAGTACAGTTCCAGAAACGATCGCAGCCAACCATTTGGGTCTTCGTGTGGCAGCCCTTAGCTGCATCACGAATTTAGCTGCGGGAATTTCTAATCAAAAACTTTCCCATGATGAAGTAACGGAAACTGCAAAACGCGTAGAAATGCAGTTCACGTCTTTCCTCAAAGAATTCATCGGCCACATCTAGGGCTGAGCTAAACCTGAAATAAATTTTTCCAAGACAGCGTCGATCTGTTTGTATTCCTCATTTGAGAAATGCATTTGCTCGCGCATGTATTCTGGAGGCATTTGCTGAGCTTTTAATTTTAAATAAAATGAGCTCGCCTTCGGATCTTTCAAATTCAACATTGAACCCACCATTCCCTTCAGCATTTCGGCAGAGGAATCTTTTTGCAAGTTAGCGTGGCACAAAGTGCAGTTCTTTTTTATGAATGGCAACAAGGACTCAAAGTTCTTAATCATTGCCTCACTGATAAGAGGTCCTCCAACGGATCTATTATCTTGATCTACATTTGATGCGACTCCCGTAGACAGACGAAGAATAGCCCCGTTTTTATCGTCAACAATCAAGATAGATCCGTCTTTTAACTCGGCGATTCCCGTCGGAGCCCCCAGAGGACGAAGACCCGCCTTCGGATCCCAGCCAAATACCGCTTGGTCGTAATTATTAGAGGTCGGAACTCCCCTGTTATCCACAGGGTAAGCCACAATTCTGTGTCCCGCTTTTTGATAACCATGCCATGTTACTAAAAGTTTCCCTTTCAAAGCTGCGAGCTTCTCACCTTTATAGAAAAGCATTCCTAAGGGGGCTGTATGGGCTGGCATGAACACCAACGGCAGTTGATATTTTTTTGAACAATCTTGCGGATCAATTTTACCTTGGAAAAAAGGAGACACTTCGCCGCGCGAGTGACAGTAAGGCCAGCCATAGTACTTCCCCTGCTCCACTAAGTTGATCTCTTCATAAGGTCTATCTTCACTCGGAAGATCAATTCCGTTTTTGCCTTGAAGAAGAACATTAGACGTTGGATGTAAAGCCATCGCCATTGAGTTTCTTAAACCACGAGCATAGGGCTCAACACTTAAAACCTTTCTGCTTTGATCATTGGAAATTTTAACTTTCCAAATGGCAGCGCTGGCAATGGCACTTTCGGATTGAATACAAACATTTCGTTGATGGTTTTTAAACCACGGGCGCAATCATCTGAAGGAGCACCCACATTGAAATACATCTCTGTAAAATCAGCATTTGCCACCATCTGAATAAGGGGATGTTTGTTCTTATTCTTTGTTTCCATCGTGTTGTAATTGCTGACTGATACTCTTCAGTTCTAAAAATCGATTTTGCAAATTGGTCCACAACTATTTCTATTTGAGGATCAATGTTGAATTATCCAGTCCTTGCATCACGCGGAACAAAGCGCACGATTCCAGTTGGTGTTCCAACATACAAGCGACCTTCTGGATCCATGATGATTCCATTAGGCATGATCATTTTTTTATTCGGAAAAAGATTTATTAAATTCTGACGGTCTGAACCATCTTCATTCTTCGTGATATAACTTGCCCAGATGGTACCGCGTTGAAATGCCCAACCGCCCATATCAGAAATGTAAATGATTCCGTCTTTGCCTTGAGTTGCATAACGAGGCATGCGAAATCCCGCATCTTTTGAATGGATCATCCCCACACACATACCTTCAGGCGTCTCACAGAGATTTGCGGATAACCATCACAAAGCTTATCACCATCCACACGATACCCAGACCTTTCGCTAGTTTGAGCTGGGCCATCAAAGAAAATCCGAAAAAAATAACTGCAAAAAAGCCTCGCATAAAGATCTCCATATAAGGGATTTCTTAGAGCAAGGGTTGGACCGTTTCTCTTATAATTCTATGCATTTGGAGAGGTCTTTAGAGACCCAAACTGAGACGAGTGACTTCTTTCAGCCACGTCTGTTTAACATCTAGTCTTGCAGAATCTAGCCTCAAAATAAGACATATTCATTCCGAAAGGTTAACCGCTGCGGGAGATGAAATACGTCTTAAGGATGGGACCAGTATGGCCCGCACAGGGAGCGAACATGGATGTTCAAAAATTTCTCTCGGCGGTTGCCTGCATCTTAGTACTTTCAGCTTGTGGCAAGAAGTCGACCGAATCGGTATTTGCAGAAAATGGTGCTCTTGATTCCAGCGCATGCATGGGACAAGCAGTAAAAAACAAATTCATCGTTCAATGGGAAGACGGTAAGTTCACCGTCGAATCTGCAAAAGACGCTGAAGAGTTTAAAGAAAAATTCCTCAAACCAAATTTGGAAAATATCAAACAAGTCGAATATGACCGCTTGATCCAACTTGATCGCTCCAGCGAAGTTCGCACCTCTGCGGCAGGTGATAGCTGGGGTCAGCAAATGATCAAAGCAGACTCACTTTGGGCTCAAGGGATCTACGGACAAAATATTAAGGTTGCTGTCGTTGATGCTTTTGTTGATGTGACTCATCCGCAAATTGCTCCTCGAATAGCCATCAACTATGGTGAAGTTCCTAACAATGGAAAAGATGACGACGGCAATGGTTACATTGATGACTATTACGGCGCTTCATTCGTTTCCAATCCTGGAACTACGACAACAAAGAGTCCCCATGGAACTCATGTTGCTGGAATTATTGCCGCTGACTCAAGTTATGGAAGTGTTTACGGAACAGCTCCCCGCGCGCAAATTATCCCTGCACAGTTCATTGCCAATGATGGTGGTGGATCTTTGGGTGATGCGGTCTTAGCACTGCAATACGCGGCGGCTCGTGGTGCAAAAATCATCAATGCCAGCTGGGGTGGCGCGCCTTGCGTGGCTTCTTTGCGAAATGCGTTTCAGCAACTTGAAAGCAAAGGCATCTTGATTGTCGTTGCTGCAGGTAATGATGGTCGCGACGTGGATGTGTATCCAGAATTTCCCGCGTCATTCAATCTATCAAATCAAATCACAGTAGCTGCTTCGTCAAGAACTGACTTTATGACGTCTTGGTCAAACAGCGGTTACACTTCGGTTCATGTCGCCGCCCCTGGTGAACAAATCCTCAGCACGGTTCCAAATAATGGAACGGCTTATATGGATGGAACAAGTATGGCGACTCCGTTTGTAAGTGGTACGGCTGCTCTTCTTTGGAGTGCAAAACCGAATGCAACCGCCTTCCAAATTAAGCAGGCCATTTTGCAATCTGTGGACGTCACAAGTGGACACGAATTTAAAGTAAGTACTCGAGGCCGTATCAACGTCCAGAAAGCACTCCAAGTACTCAATCAGTTAGTTCCCTAATTTTCATTGAATTCAATAACATAGATCATTTAGACGCAGAGCCTTAAAGTATGCTCTGCGTCTGTCGTTTTAAGATGCTTCTTAAAAAGCTCACATGGTAAAAATAGTCCCTTAGTATCGTTACACTTCAGCATTGCTGAAGTAGATTTGCGGAATCTATCCGCCGAAAAAAGGACTTTATGAGCGAAGTATCTACAGGTATTCAAGCGAAGCTTGCGGACCTTGAAAAAAGAAATGAAGCTGCAATGGCTGGTGGCGGAGCTGCCCGTATTGCAAAACACAAACAAGGCGGACGTTTGAGTGCTCGTGAGCGCTTAGATGTACTTCTTGATCCAGGCAGCTTTGTTGAGATGGATCGTTTTGTTACTCACCGTTGCACTAACTTCGGCATGGACAAGAATGTTGTTCCAGGCGATGGCGTAATCACTGGCTACGGCCGTATCAACGGAAAATTGGTTTACGTTTCTTCTCAAGACTTCACTGTTATTGGTGGATCTATGTCTCGCACTCAAGCGAACAAGATTTGCAAAGTAATGGATCTTGCGATGAAAAATGGTGCGCCATTTATTTCTATCAATGATTCTGGTGGTGCGCGTATTCAAGAGGGTATTGAATCTCTTGGTGGTTACGCTGACATCTTCACTCGCAACACGATGGCTTCTGGCTTGATCCCACAGATCACAGCAATCATGGGCCCGTGCGCAGGTGGTGCCGTTTACTCTCCTTCAATCACTGACTTTGTATTCATGGTTAAAAACACGAGCTATATGTTTGTAACCGGTCCTGATGTAATCAAGACTGTGACCCATGAAGAAGTAACTAAAGAAGAACTTGGCGGAGCAACAACTCACTCTGCGAAATCTGGTGTGGCTCACTTCGCTGCTGAAGACGACAAGCATTGCTTGTTATTGATTCGCGAGATGATGAACTTCCTTCCTTCAAACAACTTGGATGATGTTCCAGTTCTACCAAATACTGACAGACCAGATCGTTTGACTGAGGCAATTGCTAACATCATTCCAGACAACCCTAAGAAGCCATATGATATGCTTTCAGTGATCACTGAGTGCGTGGATGAAGGTTACTTCTTGGAAGTTCATAAGCATTTCGCGCAAAACATCATCGTCGGTTACGCACGTTTCAACGGTCGCCCTGTCGGTATCGTAGCAAATCAGCCAAATAACTTGGCTGGTTGCTTGAATATCGAGGCTTCTCGTAAAGCGGCTCGTTTTATCCGCTTCTGTGATGCTTTCAACATTCCAGTTGTTTCATTCGTTGACGTTCCCGGCTTCTTGCCAGGTAAAGATCAAGAGTGGAATGGTATCATCACTCACGGTGCGAAATTGTTGTATGCATACGCTGAAGCCACTGTGCCCAAAATCACAGTGATCACTCGTAAAGCTTACGGTGGCGCTTACATCGTTATGGGTTCTAAGCTTTTGCGCTCTGATGTGAACTTGGCTTATCCGTCTGCGGAAATCGCAGTGATGGGGGCTGAAGGTGCCGTCAGCATCATCAGCCGCGAAGAGATCAACAAAGCAAAAGATCCAGCAGCAGAAAAAGCCCGTTTGACAGCAGAGTACGAAGCGAAGTTCAGCAATCCTTATGTGTCTGCAGAACTTGGCTACACAGATGAAGTTATCGAGCCAGCTTTGACTCGTAAACGCATTATCGACTCTTTGGAAATGTTGAAAAATAAACGTGAAGTTCCGCCAGCTAAAAAGCATGGCAACATCCCTCTGTAAGGACTGGTAAATGGCAGTATTTAAAAAAATCCTGATCGCGAACCGTGGAGAGATTGCTATTCGTATTACCCGTGCTTGTCGTGAGATGGGCATTGGTTCTGTAGCGGTTTTCTCTGATGCCGATCGTGACAGCTTGCACGTTTTCTTGGCGGATGAGGCGTACCATATTGGTCCCTCGCCTTCTAAAGAAAGCTATTTGAATTATCAAAAAATTATCGAAGTCGCAAAACTAGCGGGCGCAGATGCCATCCATCCTGGATACGGCTTCTTGTCTGAGAATACTAATTTTGCAAAGGCCTGTGAAGCTGCGGGAATCACGTTCATCGGTCCAACGGTTGCGAACATCGAAGCTATGGGAGATAAAATCTCTGCGAAGACTTTGATGAAGAAGTCCGGCGTTCCGACAGTTCCTGGTAGCGATGGTGGCGTTGAAACAGTTGAAGAGGCTGTGAAGATCGCAGAAAAAATCGGCTTACCGGTTATCATCAAAGCTTCTGCTGGTGGTGGCGGTAAAGGGATGCGTGTTGTTCGCAAAATGGACGAGTTCGAAAGTGCTTTCCGAGCTTGCCGCTCTGAAGGTCAGAACTATTTCGCCGACCCGACTGTTTACATCGAGAAGTTCATCAACGATCCGAAACATATCGAGATCCAAGTATTCGGCGACAAACACAACAATCATGTTCATCTGTATGAGCGCGAATGTTCTGTGCAACGCCGTAACCAAAAGATCATTGAAGAATCCCCGTCTCCTTCGGTTCCTCAAGAAGTGCGCTTGCGCATGGGTGAGGCTTCTGTTCGCGCAGCGAAGCAGATTAACTACGTAGGTGCGGGAACGATCGAGTACATCTTTGATAACACGACCAAAGAATTTTTCTTCATGGAGATGAACACTCGTCTTCAGGTTGAACATCCAATCACAGAAATCGTAACGGGCGTGGATTTGGTTCGCGAACAGATTAATGTGGCTGCGGGAAAACCTTTGAGTTTCAAGCAAGAAGATATCAAGCAAAAAGGTCACGCCATCGAAGCACGTATTTGCGCAGAAGATCCTGTGACATACAAACCTTCACCAGGTGTCATCAGAGCTTGTCGTCATCCTCAAGGGCCCTTCATGCGCGTGGATTCATACGCATATCCGGGCTACAACGTGCCAATCTTCTACGATCCAATGATCGCGAAGCTTATCACTTGGGGCGATACTCGCGAAGAGGCCATCAACAGAATGCAACGTGCTTTAAGTGAGTTCGTATTGACGGGAATTAAAACTAATATCGTTCTTCATAAAACGATTTTGGATCACCCGACTTTCCGTGATGGCACTTACACGACACAATTTATCGAAAAGAACTTCGAAGTTATCGAGCCAGAGATGTTCAAGCAAGTTGAAGATCCTGTGTTCTTGATCGCTGCGGCTATTGAAGCCTACAACGATCGTAAATCGAAGGATATCCGTCAGCTTAACGTAAGCTCCACATGGAGACGTTTGGGCCGCAAAATGCAGTTGAGGACGTAAAATGTATTTCGAAGCAGAACTTAGAGGCAAAAAGTATAAAGTAGATGTAACCGAAGGTCGCTTGTCTTGGAAAATTTCTTTGCAAGAAGAAGGAAAAGACTGGGTTCATCACGACGTTTCTAAAAACGACTATAAAGAGGCTGAAGAATATATCAGCTTCTTGTTCCACGGAAAGTCCTACCTCGTTGACGTCGTAGGATCTGACACGGAATACACTGTATTCACGCGTAACTCGTTCCGTTCTATCAAGATCTTCAATGACGAAATGCTTTTACATGAATCATTGAAGAAAGGTGGCGGCTTCGGTGGCGATCTTGAATTGAAATCAGGTATGCCTGGTAAAATCATCGAGATCTTCGCCAAAGAGGGTGAAATCGTTAAAGCCAACAAACCATTGCTGATCATGGAAGCAATGAAAATGGAAAACGAAATGCGCGCGTCTCGTGATGTAAAAGTCAAAGAGATCAAAGTGAAGCAAGGCGACTCTGTTGAGTCAGGCGCGGTTTTGATTAAGTTCGAAGAACCTTAGTCATTTCAAAATTTGAATTTAAATAAAAAAGGGGAAACTTCGCAGGAAGCTTCTCCTTTTTTGCTTTAAAATTGCGCTGTCTAATTATTTGCGTTCACAGGTCAATTCAAAAGTTGACCAAGTCGTCGTACTGTAGTCATTAACTGTAGCAGCCAAAACCGCTCTGAAAGAGCTTTTAGCCAAGTCTGCTGTCAGGATGTTCAATTGAAATCCACGACCTTTAACACCTTCTGACGTTGCTAAGATCGTCCAGCCTTTTGCAGCTTCTTGTGGAGTAAGAATTCCGTGTTCGCCAACTTGTGGATAAGAGCTGTCTTCTGCATTTCCAGTTTTAAGAACCTTAACCAAGGCTTTTGAGCCATCAGTTTGCACATCGATGATCATCGGTGAAAAGTGCCCGTGATTACACACCAAGTGTGCTGCGAAAGAAGAAGAAACCGAAAGAGATACAAGAGAGAATAGAATGAGCTTTTTCATAGTTTTATATTTCCTTTTAGAGCGGGCACTTTAACCGAGCTTTCCAAGGAAACCAAAATACAAAAAAATCATGTTCTTATTTATGAAGAAAGTTCCGGACTGTCTAAACTTTAGATAGCTAGGGTCTATTCGCGTTCGTTCACACGCATTTCGGCGTTACGCTTCCTCTCAAAGACACCTACGACTATCACACCCAACTCATAGAGAGCGAGCATTGGAATCAACATCATGATCATACTCATTAGATCCGGCGGTGTAATGATCGCTGAAGCGATGGCCAAGATCATAACAGCGTAGCGGCGTTTTTCCTTCAGGAACTTTTGGCTAACGATACCCATCATTCCTAAAATCGAAATGATCAATGGCAATTCGAAAGACACTCCGAACATCAAACACATCTGCGTGAAAAAGCCCAAATATTGATCAATAGAGATCATCGGCTTATCGATATTGCCGCCAAAATTCATCAAAAAATGAAAGGCCATTGGCAAAACAACCCAGTACGAAAATGACGCCCCCAAAAGGAACAACACCGTGCCTGAGAAAATAAAACCCACAGTGTACTTCTTCTCGTTCGAATAAAGACCTGGGGCGACGAACTTCCAAACTTGATACAACCACAAAGGGCAAGAAATGATAATACCGCAAACAAAGGCAATCTTAATGTGTGCGATAAATTTATCCAAAGGACCCGTGTAGATCAAACCACCATTGGGCAAATAAGGCTGAATAGGAGCACGGATAAAGTTAAAGATATGCTCACTGAAGCCATAGCAAATACCCGTGGCAATAATCAGGATGTAAGCGCAATAGACAAGTCTTATGCGTAATTCACCAAGATGTTCAAAAAGAGACTGACCTTTAAGATCTACTTCTTCGTTACTCATGTCGTTTGTTTTCGTGTGAAGAAGAATCTTGCGCTGGCTTTTGTTCAGTCAGTTCCATTTGCTCTGGGACAACTTGAACAGGAAGTTCTGGTTGTTCTTCTGATGAGCTTGCAGATTCAGGTTGTTGTGATTGAGGTGTTTTAGGAGCCTCGTTTAAATCAATGCGATCAATACGGGCTTGTTGTTTAAGCTCTTCAGTAAAACCACTTGTGGTTCTTTTGAGGTCATTAAGAAAACGACCCAAGGTGCGAGCCACCGTTGGAAGTTCTTTTGGTCCAATCACGATAAGTGCAAGACCTGCAAGGAAGATAATCTCAAAAATACTTAAGCCAAACATGGCGGCAGAATAGTGGAATCAGCCCTGTTTGCCAAGCTTTACCTGGTCGTGGGGCAATGACAAAACACCCATCTCCTCAAGCTTTTCCCGAGCCAATTCCGAGCCAGTTCGCATATAACGGTCATACAGACGCAGGATACTTTGATCGCTCTTCACAAATGAGTGTTGGCTGATATAGGTCAGGACATCAACGAAATCCAAGAAACGGTTCGAAAAGGTGCTATAGACCTTAGCCATTGTGTCTTCGCGCGTGCAATGCGCCAAGGACGCATAGGCGGCCCCACCGATTTCTGCGTAATAATCTATATCGACAATTTTTCTTTGAAGAGAGTCTCCGAAGAATCCGCTGATATACAAAGTACGATCACCTAATTTACGAAGCAACTCTACTTTCGCAGAGGCCTCTGAGTTCTGCGCCGTCAAATACATCTCTGCCAGAGTTGTTGGATTTCTCTGACCTGATTCATTCGCATATTCGGATTCAAAAAGATTTCTAGCATCCAAATAGTGATTCAATAAATTAACGAGATAGCTTTCCACAAGAGGTGCAGTCTGCATTTTCCTCTGCGATAAGCCCTTCTGAACAAGCTCTTGGAAAAATCCTTGCGGACTTAATAAGAGCTCCACTGATGGTGATGATGGTTTTTCCCTCATCTTAACGGCTCCCGTGCCTGGAACTGAGTCTCACATTAAGAAACCCTAGCTCTCCTTCTTTCTAATCTAACAACTTATCGGATCAAAATGGTTAGTTGTTTAAAGAATTCTAGGCCGAAGTCGACTTTCCCCGTGGGGGCCGAACAGACAAATTTGTGTTCTATTGTCTAACTTATCGACACAGAAAGGGCGCCGGGGCTGTTAAAAGCACCTTCACCGTGGCACCTTCGTTGCTCCTTGTAATGGTATGCAAGTACTTAATAAGGTTGGCAAATTAGTATCAAAACGAAGCACTCGTGGAATTGTTCTGACAGTGATGTCAGCCTCTTTAGCGGTCGCTATCTTTAATTCCGCAAGCTTCCCTATTGAAGTAAAAAGAATTACGACAATGCTCTTGAGCGCTATGACACTTGAGAAAGACCCCGACATTGTCTACAACCGCGAAGAAATTCTGAACGACTATCAAAGCAAAGTATCTGAATCATTTAAAATTCCAGCAGATATGCGTGATCGCGTAGGTTTTTGGTTTGATATCTACACTCGTTATGACAATAACAATCGCGTTATTCATCACTCTTTGTATCCTTGGATTGTGTATAAAGTTGTGGATGTCTCGCCTATCATCAATGCAGAGACGCCAAAGCATCGTTGGTTGCGCAATGTAAAGGCCGACGATTTTGTTAAAGATGAAGTCAGTAAAGTTCGCGAGGCTTTGAAGACTCTCGCAAAAAGAAAAAATCTCGATAACTTAGATGAGTATGAAACCCTAGTCGCAAAAAGCTTGAATGTCTTGCCTGGCAAGCCTCAAGAAAATGCGAAGGTTGCACTTAACAATCTTCGCGTGCAGACAGGTCAAAAGAATTTCTTTGAAGAAGGCCTTGAAGTCAGTCCTCTTTATCTTTCTGGTATGGAAGAAATCTTCAAAGAGCATGGAGTTCCTGTGGAACTCACGCGCATTCCATTCGTAGAAAGCAGCTTCAATAAGCATGCAGTCAGCAAAGTAGGCGCTTCTGGCATCTGGCAATTTATGGGCAATACAGGTCGCAGCTTTATGACCGTGGATCATCACATTGACGAACGCCACTCTCCGTTCAAAGCCACTGAAGCTGCGGCACGCTTGCTTAAAGAAAATCATATGATTCTGTATCGCTCATGGCCCTTGGCTGTAACCGCGTGGAACCATGGACCTCCAGGCATTCGCAAAGCTATTCGCGAGACTGGTTCAAAGAACTTAGGAGATATCGTTGCTAGTTTCCGCACGAAGAATTTCGACTTCGCTTCTTCTAATTTCTATTCAGAGTTCCTAGCAGCACTTTATGCAGAAAGATATCAGCAGGATATTTTTAAAGATCTTGTAAAAGAAAAATCTTTGGATGTTCACTCAGTTAAACTAGCGCGCACGGTCTCTGCAAAAGAACTTTTGCGTGTGAGCGGTTTGAGCCAAGATGATTTCATCCTGTTCAATCCGGATCTTGCAAAAGCAGTTGAGAAAAATTCTTCGGTGCCATCTGGCTTCAAATTGATGGTTAATGATTCTGCAAAAGCAGTTCTAAAACGTCTTCTCGCTCAAGATACGCGCAAAGTCAGCAAGGCGAAGTTGAGCAGAAACGATGTTTCCCTCAACCTCTCCCCGTCGACTACGAACTAAATATCGTTGGGTCCCACAATACTTACAATGCTTGGCTGAGAGAATATTTTTTCAGCCACACGTTGTACATCCTCAGGAGTCACTGCGAAGTACTTATCCGCTACGTCAAGACTGTCGCGATAATCTAACCCGTAAATATCATCAAAAAGAATTGCATTGCAGATCGTGCCTTTTCTTTGCAATTCAATGTCATGACGACCGATCAAATATCTTTGCGCACGGGTCAGTTCTTCCTCGCCGACTTTTGTGCTGACAAGCTTGTTGAATTCTTGCTTCAACATTGAAATCGCTTTCGCAGATTTTTCTGGCGAACATCCTATATATCCACCGAAATATCCACATTCAATCCCTTCCATGTGCATCGGCGAAACCGAATATGCGAGTGAATTTTTATCACGCAATTCAAGGAACAAACGACCACCTTGACCACTTAAGATAGATTGAATGATCTCAAGCGCGTATCTGTCCTGACTTTTCAAGGTTAAACCTTGATAGCCCACGATGATATGGCTTTGTTCTTTCTTAAGCTCTTGAAAGAGATGCTTTGATTCCTTCACAACAGGTGCCGCAAATGAATTTTCGATTTTAGAACCTTTGCCTAAAAGCGCTGTAGTCTCTTCAAGTTCTTTGACCCATTTATCTGTTTTGACGTCGCCCACAACACAGAAAGTTAAATTCTTAGGATTTGCGATCTTCTTAAAGTATTCGTGCAAAGTCTGCGATGAAATTTTACTAATGCTTTCGTTGGTTCCAAGCAAATCACGAGAGTACGGGTGATTTTTAAAGATCTCTTGCATGAAAGCCATGATGCAAAGTTGTGCCGGATTGTCGTTGCGGGCTTTGATTTGATTTCTTTGTACGACTTTTTCGCGCTCTAAGATTTGCTGTGGGAACTGCGGATATAGCAGGGAGTCCTTAAAGATCTCCAACATCTTGTCTTCAAATGGAGATAGATAGTCCATAGAAAGACCTACAGAATTTCTTCCCCCAAAGGCGCTGATACCTGATGCCAATTCATCAATACGAAGATTGATGTCATCTTCAGTAAAGTTCTTAGATCCAGATAACCAATTACGAGAGAAAACCTCTGTCAAGCCACCTTGATTTTCATCTTCAACACGAGTTCCGCCCAAGAATGCTGCCTTCATCGCTACATAAGGAGTGTCCTTCTGTTCGCGAATCAGCAATGTTGCCCCTGATTTCAGAGTGATTCTTTCTGTTTTCGGCTCATGGGCAACGGCAGTCGTATTAATATTAAACTTTTTCGCGGTAAATTTCTTAACCGGCTCTTTCTTTGCCTTCACAGTCGTCAAAGACTTCTTAAGATCTTTTGCGAAACCTTTTAGGATTTTCTCTGCTTCTTTCTTTTCCATATTAGTTAGCAAAGAAAGACCAAAGGTATCTGGCTTAAAGTATTTTTTAGCTGCCTTTTGAATATCTTCAGGCTTAAGTGCGTAAACTTCCTTCATGTATTTGCGATAATGATCATGATCGCCATAATAGAATTCATCACCACCCGCTTTGCGCGCGATATTGTCGACTGTTTCCATAGAGTAAACTTCATGGCTCGCAAAGTTAGTAATCGCCTTTTGAATTTCAGCCGCCGTTGGTGGCTCCTCGATCAAACGATTGATCTCTGGAATCATTAACGACAAGGCCTGTTGCAAATTTTCTTTTTCCAGATTGAACGAAACAGCGAAAAGCCCATCATCCTGCATTGAATAGCTGAAGCAACCGACGGAGTTTGTAATGGGCTCTTTAATACGCAAGGTTTGCATCAAACGTGAAGAATCACCCTGTCCAAAGATGGCAGCTAAAACCTCGAGGGCGACAATATCCTTGTGCTTCACATTCGGAATACGCCAAGTTAAATAACCCGTCGTAGATTCGAATTTAGCCTCTTCAACCTTGATGCGAATTCCAGCTTGAGCTGGCTCTTTCGTGCGCTTTACTTTACGCAACTTGAATGGCGCAAAGCCACCAAACATCGTTTCAACTTTTTTCTTCATGTCCTTGGAATCAAAGTCACCGGCAATGACCAGGAACATATTCGAAGGAACGTAGCGGCTGTGATAATAGTCTTTAATCTTCTTCACCGAGACACTGCGAACAACTTTGTCGAAACCAATGACGGGACGACCGTATTCATGTTTACGGAAAGTATTTGTAAATAAAAGCTGACTCGCACGACGGCCGGGGCTGTCCTGGCCGCGTTTGATTTCCTCGATGACCACTTCGCGTTCGTTATCGATCTCTTGCTTATCGAACGTCGGGAATCCCATCATCTCGCTGATAACATCCATGGCGACATCTGAGAATTGCTTAGAAATAGTTACGTAAAAAACCGTCTGATCGAAAGACGTGTAGGCGTTGAGCTCTCCGCCAGAACCTTCCACCGTCGATGCGATCTCGCCTACACCGTATTTGCGTGTTCCTTTAAAGACCAAATGCTCAATAAAGTGAGAGATTCCCTCTTCACCACGTCTTTCATCCGCAGAGCCCGTCTTGACCCACATTTGCACAGAGACCACTGGAGATTTGTGACTTGGTAAGAAAAGGACCTTTAGACCGTTTTTTAGTTGAAATTTCTTAGACATACTCTAGATAACTCCTATGGCTTTTGGCATTTATGTTCATATCCCTTACTGCATTCAGCGCTGCACTTATTGTGACTTCGCGACCTATGAGCAAAGTAAAATTTTGCCTCCGGATCAGTACGTCGATTTACTCTTTGAAGAGATTCGCCAAAAGCATCGCTACTACAAACCTCAAAGCGTAGATACCATCTATTTTGGTGGTGGCACCCCGAGCCTGATCCCTGCACATCTCATTGTAGCGGTTATCAAAGAGCTGGGTAGATATGGCTTTACAACTAGACCTGACACTGAAATCACAATCGAAATCAACCCGGCAACTGTCAGTGAAGAAAAGCTGAAAATCTACCTTGATGCGGGCGTGAATCGTTTTAGTGTAGGAGCCCAAACTTTCGATGACCGTTTGTTGAAAATGGTTCACCGCGAACATTCCGCAAAACAAACGCTTGAGACCCTGGACCTTTTAAGAAAGCACAATCTTAATTTTAGCTTCGATATTCTTTTTGCTTTACCTTCGCAAACTCTTGAGGGCCTTAAGAACGATGTGCGTATTGCAGTTGAACAAGGCGCAAAACACATCAGCCCTTATTGCCTGACAGTTCCCGATGGTCATCCTTTGTCAAAAGGACGCGCCATTGATGATGAGCAAGTTGATATGTTTGACTTCATAGCTCAGGAACTTACGGGCCATGGCTTTAAACAGTACGAAATCTCAAACTTTGCTCTTCCAGGACACGAATCACGCCATAACATGCTGTATTGGATAGACGAACCTTATTGGAGCCTTGGTCTAAGTGCCCATTCTTATTCGAAGGAATCCCAATGGGGCACACGTTATTGGAACATCAACTCTATTGGTGAATACAAGAAGCAAATACTTGAATTCCAAGGACAAGAGTTCACTTCACCGGCCTTGCATCTGCCTGCGGATCAGGTTGAAGTTCTGGAAATGCACCAAGCTCTTACGGACTTTTGTCATACTTCAATGCGTCTTATGCGGGGTCTCAACGAGCGCACCTTGCAGGAAAAATTTCCTGCAACTGTTTTCCATCAAGTTTCTAGCATCATGAACAAGCTTACTGATCGCGGCTGGGTTCAACATGATGGCACCAATTGGTCACTAACACGTGACGGCCTTGTTATTAGCAATAAGGTCTTCCAAGAACTTACCTTTTTAGAAGAAGATATCTAGGGATCGTAACTTTTGTGCTCGAAAAGAGCGCATCTAGTTACTCAAGGCACTTCTGTAAATTCAACGGCTTCAGCATATAGACTTTCATACTCCTGACATTGACATTCACCAATGAATACACAATGTTAATTATTGCGAAAGGATCTCTTATGGCAGAAGAAAATAGCTCTCAAAATTCAAATACTGGTTCGGCGGATGGTGCCGAAAACTCTTCAGAGATTCAGAAACTTCAAGATTTAGCAGAGAAGTATAAAAACGACTTCCTCTATCTTCGCGCTGAGTTTGAAAACTACAAACGTAATGCGATTAAAGAACGTTCTGATCTAACAAAATACGGCGGTGAAAGATTTATCCGCGACCTTCTTGAGGTTGTTGATAATTTTGAACGGGCCCTTCAAGTGAACGTCAATGCTGACAACATCGCAACTTACAAACAAGGTGTTGAGATGACAGCGCAAGAACTGAAATCACTTCTTGCAAAACATTCTGTTCAAGAAATTCCTGCAGAAGGTGCGCCTTTTGATCCTGCTATTCATGAAGCTCTTAGCAGCGAAGCGACTGATAAAGTGGCTGCGGGACATATCGCACGCGTGTTTAAAAAGCCTTATAAATTACACGACAAAGTTATCCGCACTGGTCAGGTTGTCGTTGCAAAAAAACCAGAATAACGAGGCCTTGATTGTCTAAAAAAGACTTCTACTCCATTTTGAATGTTCCTCGTTCTGCCACGCCAGAAGAGATGAAGAAGGCTTATCGCAAACTTGCGATGCAATATCATCCCGACAAAAATCCTGGCGACAAAAAGGCGGAAGAGAAATTCAAAGAGCTCAGCGAAGCTTACGAAGTTCTCAGCGACCCTAAGAAACGCGAAATGTATGATCAATTTGGTCATGCCGGCGCGCAAGGATTCGGCGGCGGTGCCGGAGGTCCGTTCGGAGGCGCTGGAGGATTTGGTGGTTTCGGTGGAGCCGGTGGTGGTGGTTACAGTCAAGGTAGCTCTCAAGGCGACCCGTTTCAAGATATTTTCGGCGATGTCTTTAGCGACATCTTCGGTGCTGGCGGACCTCGTGGTGGCGCTGGTCAAAGAACTCGTCGTCCCACCAAGGGCACAGATCTTCGTTATACCTTAAATGTCTCTTTCGAAGAGTCCGCACTTGGTTGTGAAAAAGTAATCAGCTTTATGCGCCAACGCGGCGGTAAAGAAGAATCAGCAAAACTTTCTGTAAATGTCCCTGCCGGAGTAAAAGAAGGACAACGTCTGAAACTTGCTGGAGAAGGCGATGCCGGATCTGCAGGTTCTCCAGGGGATCTTTATGTCATTATCAGCGTGCAAGAACATCCCTTGTTTAAGCGCAATGAAAATGACGTCACTTTAGATCTTCCGGTGACTTATACAGACGCGATCTTAGGAACAAATATTGAAGTTCCAACACTGACTGGAAAAGCGATGATTCGCATTCCGCCAGGGACTCACTCGGGTCAAACATTCCGTCTTAAAGGTAAAGGCTTCCCAAAAATCGGAGGCTTTGGATCTGGCGACATGTTGGTAAGAATACTTGTAGACACACCTCACACCTTAACCGCTAAGCAGAAGGAACTGATGGAAGAGCTTGCAAAATCAGCGGAGCCAACTCCGATGGTTAAAGCTTTCCATGACAAGGTCTCTCAGCTTATGAGGAACAGAAAATGATTTTGAAAACAAATCTCTCTATAATTACGGCCGCTTGCTTACTTGTTTCATGCACGACTGTTGCTACAAAACGACCTGAGATCAAACCGACTACGGCAGCTGCGACAGGAAAAAAAGGAAAGCATGTTGGCGGCATGACTCCAAGCAAACCTCCGGCTCAACAACAGGCCCTTCAATCTGTACCAACGGTGCAAGCCGTTGATCCGTTAATGACGCTTAAAAAATTGGTTATGGAATCCATTACGGCGCCAACGAAATCAGAACAAGAATCTTTCCGTCTTCAAGCAATTGAAATCGTTGATAACAAATTAAATGAAAAACAACTCGAAGATGTTGCTGGCAACTCTGACTATGGATACTTGCGTGGCAATGCCATGTATCGTCTTGGCGAAAAGGCTTTAGAGGCTCGCGACACTGCTAAGGCTAAAAAATACTTTGCTGGTGTGATTGATTACTTGCCTGGTAGCGATCTAGCCGCAAGATCCCAAGAGATTCTTTCTCAGTTAGAAGCGACCCGCAATGTAGAATCAAAAACCGTCGGCGTTGTTTTGCCTTTAAGCGGTAAAAATGCCCCCGTCGGTCAAAGAGCCTTGCGTGGCTTGGAAATGGGCCTAGGACTGCATTTGCCGGGCTCTAGCTTCAAACTTGCAGTTATGGACAGCGAAGGCAATCCCGACTCTGCAAGACGCGGCGTAGAGCGTTTGGTGAAGGAAGATAACGTGATCGCCGTGGTTGGAAGCTTGCTCAGTAAGACGGCTCCTGCGGTGGCCGCAAAATCAGATGAGCTTGGAGTTCCTTCTATTGCTCTTTCGCAAAGATCTGGTCTTACAGAGATCGGCCCCACGGTTTTTAGAAATTCGCTGACTAGTGAAATGCAAGTTCGTTATTTAGTTCGCACAGCCATTGAAGATTTGGGTATGAAGAAGTTCGCAATTCTTTATCCCAACGACCAATACGGCGTTGAGTTCTCAAATATTTTTTGGGATGAGGTCCTTGCGCGCGGCGGCCAGGTGACTGCGGTGCAAACGTACTCAACAAAAGAAACTGACTTCCGCCTGGTGATTCAACGTCTTGTGGGCACATATTATGGTGAAGCTCGCCAAGATGAATTCAATGTTCGACTTAAAGAGCTGCAAAAGTCCGACAAGAAACGTTCGGCTCGTAAAGACAACGTTGAAACGATTCTTCCCCCTGTGACTGACTTTGATGCCATCTTCATTCCAGACAGCGCCAAAGCCTTGGGTCAAATCGCGGCTATGCTTGCGTTCAACGATGTTCGTGGCGTGAAGTTAATGGGAACAAATTTGTGGAACACACCAGGTCTAGCAAAACGCGCTGGTAACTTTGCGAACAACTTGATGTTCGTGGATAGTTTGGCCCCAAGCTCTCAAGAACAATCTCGCTTTGTGAATGAATATAAATCTTTGTATAACGAGAACCCTTCGCTTATCGAAATTCAGGCCTATGACGCTGGGTTGATCTTGCGTCAGTTGATCGCTTCTGGAGCTGATTCTCGTCAGGATCTTGTAAAAAAATTAACAGAGCTAAAAAAGTTCCCTGGGGCCCTGGGACCTCTAAGTATGAGTCCAGACAGGGAAATTGAGCGCCCAGTGACGGCTTTGACCGTTGAAAAAGGCGAAATCATGCCACTTAAAGTTCGTAAGTAACTCTCCCCTTTTTGATCCTATAGCCACTCCGGTCTTCGCCGGAGTTTCGGCAATAACACCCATAAATTTATTTAATGACATTTTATTAACCCCGCCACGGGGGCCCATCGTCTTAGGAACACGCAACGACAAGAGCGTTGCACAAATCTAAAGAAGGGGGTTGTTATGAATAGTTTTATCAACGAAACAATTATTATGGAGTGCCGCAAGAAACTTCTTCTACAGAAGCAGGAAATCCTAAACAGATTCAGAACAGCCCAACGCGAATACATTCATACAGAAAAGTCTGGCGACGAGGCCGACCAATCTGTAGCACATATCGCAGAACATTCTTTTTTGGTTTCACAAGAGCGCATGAGAAATCAACTGCTCGAAGTCGAGATGGCCCTTGCCCGCATTGAGTCTGGAAATTTTGGAATGTGTGAAGAGACGGAAGAGCCAATTGAAGTTGAAAGATTGCTTGCAGTTCCTTGGACTCGTCTCAGCATAGAAGGTGCTGAACTTCGTGAAGCTGTAAGTCGCAAATTCGCACGCTAAGCAGGCTGGCTTACACTCCTGCTTCGCAGGAGTAACTGCGTCTACTCTCTGTCTTCGGCGGAGTAAATTCCCCTCTGAAAATGTGGATAACTACAACTCTGTCGCTCTATGAATGCGATGGAGTGCAGCAAAGCTGTGCTTACTAATTCGTCACGCACTGCTTTTTTAGTGACACAATTCCCATCCCCCGCAATAAGGAACTAATTTTTTCGGCCATGATCATCATATCGGGGGGTGAGATGAACGCAACCGAACTGCAAGGTAAAGATTTAGAGAACTTAATGGCTAATTTAAAGGAGTCGCTGCTTTTTCAAAAAGCTTCGATCTTAAATAAGTCACACGAATTCAAAACAGAACAGTCATCTGTTATTGCCCAAGGCGACGAGGCAGAAATTGCTTCTTTGGATGCCAGCAATAATATCTCCATTCATTTACATGAAAGAGATCGTACAGCGCTTTATTCTATCGAAAGAGCGTTGGGCAAAATCAGCGATGGGACTTATGGCCAGTGCGAAGCCTGCGGCGAAATGATCGCAGCCCGCAGACTTCAGGCTAGACCATTCACAGCCCTTTGTATTGATTGCATGGAAGAACAAGAGAGCCATTCTAATATCTATCAGTAATCAAACCTGCGTCAGCAGGAAATCATCTTAGCTCTCATTGGATGAGGTCTGCTGACATGGATGTCAGTCCATATTTTTAGTTTTTATTTAAGCTCCAACTGTCTCACGCCGAGAAGATTCATACCAAGAAAACATTTCCCGCATCAACGCGGAGGAGCGGTATGAGTTTTGACGATAAAGTACTAGAAATCCCACAGACACTTCCAATGCTACCTGTGAGAGACATCGTTGTTTTCCCTTACATGATTATCCCACTCTTTGTAGGACGTGATTCTTCTATTCGCTCAGTTGAAGAAGCTTTGGCAAAGAACCGCCTTATCTTCTTGGCGTCACAAAAAGATATCTCTGAGGAAAACCCTTCTCCAGACAATATCTATACTGTGGGTACAATTGCGATGATCATGAGAATGAGAAAACTTTCTGATGGTCGTGTAAAAATCCTTATTCAAGGTGTGGCTAAAGGCCGCGTAAAAAATTACTCTAAAACATCTCCTTCTTTCGAAGTGGCTGTTGAAAAAATCGAAGACATCCCAACTCAAAAAACAGTTGTGGAAAATGAAGCTTTGATCAGAACTGCAAAAGAGCATATCGAACGCATCATCGCGCTGGGTCGTCCTCTTTCTCCAGATATCTTGTTGGTATTGGATGATGTTTCTGATCCAGGTCGCATCGCTGACTTGATCGCTTCAAACTTGGGTATCAAAGTTGAAAGCGCTCAAAAAGTTCTTGAGACTCACGATGCTACTGAAAGACTTAAAATTGTTAACGAGATCTTGGCTGCAGAACTTGAAGTTATGCAAACTCAAGGCAAAACTCGTGGCAACGCAAAAGAAGACATGTCGAAATCTCAACGTGAATACTTCTTGCGCGAGCAAATGAAAGCTATAAAGAATGAACTTGGCGAACAGGATTCTAAATCTGAAGAGATGGAAGAACTTCGCGACAAGTTAACGAACGCTGGTATGCCACCTCATGTAGAAGTTGAAGCTATGAAACAGCTTGGACGTCTTGAGCGTATGCATCCAGATGCTTCCGAAGCAACAATGGTTCGCACTTACCTCGACTGGATGGCTGACCTTCCATGGAGCAAAAAGAGCGAAGACAATATCGATCTTAAACGTTCAAAAGAAATTCTTGATGAAGATCACTATGAACTAGAAAAAGCAAAAGACCGTGTCATGGAGTTCTTGGCTGTTCGTAAACTTAAGCCAAACCTCAAAGGTCCAATCCTTTGCTTCGGTGGTCCTCCAGGAGTAGGTAAAACTTCTTTGGGTAAATCTATCGCTCGTGCGATGGGCCGTGAATACTTCCGTATCGCTTTGGGCGGCGTGAAGGATGAAGCGGAAATTCGTGGTCACCGCCGTACATATGTAGGTGCGATGCCAGGTAAAATTATCCAAGCTCTTCGCCAAGCGAAAACAAACAATCCAGTTATCGTACTCGATGAAGTTGATAAATTGGGTTCTGATTTCCGCGGTGACCCTTCAGCAGCAATGCTTGAAGTTTTGGATCCAGAACAAAATTCAACTTTCCGTGACAACTACTTGAACGTCGATTTCGACCTTTCAAATGTGTTGTTCATCGCGACTGCCAACGTGTTGGAAAATATTCCACCAGCTTTGCGTGATCGTATGGAAATCTTGAACATCCCTGGTTACACAGAGAATGACAAACTTTTGATCACGAAAAAACATTTGATCAAAAGACAAGTTGAAGCAAATGGTATTACTGAAGAAAACGTCTCTTTCACAGACGAAGGTATCAAATATTTGATCGCGGGTTACACTCGCGAAGCAGGTCTTCGTAACCTTGAGCGTGAAGTTGGATCAGTTTGCCGTAAAGTGGCAAAAATGGTCGTGATGGGCGAAAAAACTTTTGTTGAAGTAAACGCAGCAACAGTCCCAGAACTTCTTGGTCCTCCAAGATTCCAACGCGACGATAAGATCGCTGATTCACAAGTTGGTGTAGTGCAAGGTCTTGCATGGACACAAGCTGGTGGTGAAGTGTTGACTGTTGAAGCTTTGAAAATGAAAGGTAAAGGACATCTTACACTTACGGGCCAACTTGGCGACGTAATGAAAGAGTCTGCTCACGCGGCGATGTCATACGCTCGTGCACACATGGAAGAACTCAGCATCCCTGAAGACTTCTTTGACAAGTACGACATCCATATCCATTTGCCAGCAGGCGCTATCCCTAAAGATGGCCCTTCTGCGGGTATCACTCTTACAACAGCACTTGTAAGTTTGATGACTGGAACTCCTGTACGCCATGACTTGGCAATGACAGGTGAAGTGACTCTTCAAGGTCGCGTTCTTCCAGTAGGCGGTATTCGTGAGAAGTGTCTTGCGGCTTTGAACCTTGGTATTACGAATATCGTGATTCCAATGGCTTGTAAAAAGGACTTGGCGGATATTCCGAAAGTTTTCAAAGACAAGATTAACTTTATCTTCGCAGAAAATCTCGATGAAGTGTTCGCAGTAGCTTTCGATAGAGACTCTGCTAACAACTCAAAGAAGCCTGCGGTTAAAAAAGAAGCAAAAAAATCAAAGAGCTTGGCAGCTTAACAGCTACTAAGCCCGTCGCCCCTCCCTAAACGACGAAACGAAAAAGGACTGAGCAATCAGTCCTTTTTTCGTTCAAATAGAAACATCGGGCCTTCGTGAATTTTCTCTGTAAAGTCTTCTGATTTTTGCAGCCAGTTCACGAGATTCATGTCCTTCTCTGAGATCACAAAGTATTTGAAATCGTATCGCTTGATTTGTTCCATCCCCGCATCGGGCTTCTCTATAAAGAGATCATACTGACGAACGGTTTCATCAGGAAAAATAATATTTCTTGTGTCGATAAAATACTTATTCTTTTGTTGCAACGCCAAATCGCTTCCATAAATCCAGGTATTAAAGATTCGACCCTCGTTATTTCGCAAGAAATAATCTATCTGCGGAGAATGAGATCTGAAATCAAAAGTCTGCTGATATTCAAAGGGAAGATACTTACTAAATCGATCTTTCAAAAAAGGACTTAGGCAGATTATAAAAATCGTCAATATCACGATGACTGCTGAATTAATAATTTTCGAAAGATTGTCACCCTGATTTGGACGTTCAATCTGATTCTTAGGATTCATTTTCATGACCATAAAAATGGGTAAAAACAGGAACACCAAAAAAATATTGCGAACTGCAACGAATCCCATTAGCCACACCAAAATAATAGGATCAAAAATGAGTTCTAATATTTCCTTTTTCTTACTAACCAGCCAAATCAAATAAAAGACAAAGATTCCAGAAAATATAAAGAAGTACCAACTAGCGAAGGAATAATATAATGACTGAGTCGTGAACCACTCTGTCAGGCTCCGCATTTTCGAAAGTCTTACAGTCTCTATAACATAGGGAAACATCTTCCATCCGAAAGGATTTATTAAAGTGGCCAGAAGAACTGCGCCCGCAGATATCATTCGATTCATCCACAGATTGAAATCTTTCCGAAGCAGATACTGCCCACTTTGAAAGAGGATTAGAGCGGGAAGCAAAAGAAAGCTTCCATGAATATTGGTCCAAATAATTTCCAACGCTACAAATCCGCAAATTGCAATTGTGGGAATACTTTGTTTCTTATAACGGCTCAACATGTCGTAGGCCGCCAACAACGGGATTGTCGCAATCAAGGCTGGTCTTGGGACAAAGTAAAGAGTCGTGCCCAGCAGTGACGCTACAAAAATGAAAAGGACTTCTTTGGTCCAAGGATCCACCAAACTTCGACCGTAATTGGAAGCACGTAATGAGCGATACCAAATCAATACCCAGATAGAGGGCACCAATGCGTGAAGAAATACGACAAGTTCCAAACCTTGAATCTTAAATATCAGTCCATACAGTAAACTGATACCTGCGGGGTAAATCATCTCTGTGGTTGGACCAACAGTATAAAGATCCTCTTTGATAACTCTAAGCTGATCTAAAGAATCTCTGCCTATTGCAATCCAAATCTCCAGATCTGCCACATGAAATGGTTTCAGCAGAAAGTAAAATACCGGAGCAATCAGAAATAAGATTAGATAAAATCGAGATCTCGTCATGTCAGAATGCTATTTATCTTTCACCAGAGAAACAATCTAAACTTGCGTCAATATATCAATCGCGTAGACTTATTAGCTGAGGTCTATTCAATGTTAAAATTTTCAGCTTTAGTATTTTCTGTTCTTATCGCATTCACTCCCCACTCTTTTGCTAGAAAAAAGAAGTCCCAACAAATTTTAAAAATTTCTGGGCAAGTTCAAAGTTGCCATGATGGGGATACTTGCCGTGTTCAATATCAAAAGAAGTCTTTGAAGATACGTTTTGCTGGAATTGACTGCCCCGAGCTTTCCCAAAAATTCGGCAAGGACGCACAACGTTTTACCGAAGGACTTCTAAAAGGACGCAATGTTGACCTTGAATGCAATGGAAAATCCTTTGATCGACTGACCTGCACGGTCGTTCTTGATGGAAGAAATATCAATCAAGAAATCGTAAAGAATGGCTGGGCTTACGATTCCACCAAGTACTCGCACGGACGATATATAGCTGCTGTCTCCGTCGCCAAAGAACAGGGATTGGGGATCTGGAAAGATAAAGACCTCCTAAGCCCTTATTGCTTCCGTCACAAATCGAATCAAAAATGCCAAACAGATCGTAGCTATATGCCTTGATTTACAGCCTGTAGGCTGTAACGAAGCATGAGATTTTAGTAAGACGTCCAGAATCAAGACAGTGTTCCCAAGAACCTTTGAGCATTGATAAATAATCGTTATCATATACTTATCGGGAGAAGTCTTTTGGTGCATTCTGGGAAAAAAGGACAAGCCACGTTACTGCTCGTATCTGTACTTTGCGCGGTGGGCATCATCGTTCTGATGAGCTCGCTCGATGTATTCACTAAAGACTACAATTTTAAATCCACTGATTTTGATCAGGTCCTTCTTGATGAGGCCACGAGTTCTTCTTTCGCGGTAATGGAATCAGCCCTTGCCCGCCGTCTTTGGGAGCCGCCACCAGATAGCAGTTGCTTGAAAGCTGAAAAGTTTTCTGTCTCTGGAACTCTTCCAAATGGCGTCTCTTGGACCGTTGATACCACTTTCAATTTCACAACAAAAAATTTCGAAATGACCGCTACAGGAACTTATAAAAATAAGCTGACTTCCATCTTCAAAAAGCGCGTGAAGGTTTTGGACGTCTCTGACTATCTTCTATTTTCTGGAAGCTCTGATCCCGTTTCTTTGAATCGTGGCTACAATCCAAATTTTCCGGCGGCTATGATTGCAAAAGATCGACGTATTTACACCAAGGGACCTTTGAATTCCTACAGCATGATCAATCGCCCTAACTCAGGTTCAAATTGGAATGGAACCCCGGCAATTTTTCCCGGTGAATTCGGCGCAATCATTCAAGGCGACCGCATGCAGTTCGGTGGCGGAATCTATTACACTCCCTATTCAATTCCCGCTCCGAATCCAATTCCAGCCAATGGAAATCTTCCAGCATTGTTAGCTCCATACTCTTACCCTTGGGGATCGACAGGACAATATTCGTCGTCCTTCGGTGGCGGATCAATGATCTTCACTAAAGATTCAACTGTCGCCGAGTCCTTGAATCAACAGGTGATCGATCAATCACCCGGTCCAAATTCCAAAAGCTCTTTGAAAAATAACGTCTACCCCGTTGCTCTATTTGGTGGGAATCCACCTCTTGAAGCTTGGAAGGCTGCGGACTCTGGAATCTATTTTAACGACGTGGATAGATATTCTATCTTTTATTATGAATACGCCAACGCCAATAAATTTGGTATACGTGCAAATATGACTTGTATCTCTAAGGCTGATGCTTTGGATACTTCAAAAAAATATTGTTCTCACTCGGAACACTTTCCAAATAGCTTTAAGCAATGGCGCAAGAATGCTGGCCTCGATGGTTATCTATTCACTTCCGATGCTGAAGTTGTTCCTTCTCCGACGATGAATTGGGACAACTTAGAAGCTCTCGAAGAAGATGCAAAATCTTGTGGTCAAGTCGTTAGTGCACCCACAAACCCGTACGAAGATTGCCCCGTGTGGGACTTAAACTTTATGAAGCAATACGCCTCCATAGGTTCAGGTCTTGCCTGTCCAAAGGTTTCTCAATTGGACATGGAGAAACTAACCCTAAATAATTTTGACCAAACTCAACTCAGTGACCCTTCTTTGCAAAACAGACTTCTTCGTCGAATCGTTTATCTTAAAGTTCCGACAGAGATCAAACAGTCAAACTCTCAAGGACTGATGATAGGCGCTCTGTCCAACAATGGGTCCAGAAAAAATCTTGCACTTTGGGTTGTCGGCGAAGATCTCATTACTTTGCGTGGATATCAGAACGATCAAACTAGCCCTCTAACAACTGACACGGGTCGTTTGCGAGAAGTGGTCTTTAATCAAGATGCTACAGGTTCTGGCAAATCATCTATCTCTATGGTTCTACTTTCACCAGAACAAGTTCACTTGATAAGTCCCTTCTATGTACCAATGGATAACAACCATTTGAGAAGCTATTGGCCAACTTCTGGTGGATTTATCCGACCAATAAATCACAACCTGACGGATGCGGATCGATATGAAGAAGACGGTTTCAAGTATGGTTATCGCCGATACATTTTGAATAATATTAGCCTCATCACCACTGCTAAGAATAACATTAGTAATCCATTTTACATGCAAGGTCTGTGGAGCGGTCCCGACTCATCTGCAAGTCAGTTTATTTCAAATCAGTGTATGGCCACATTGGCTGGACAGCCTCTAACTGCATATCCACCGTACTCTGTAGCTGAATTTGCAAGTATGCCCGGATATGCGGGTGGCGCTCTATCTCCTCTTCCAGCGACGTCATCTAAGTACTATGACTCTGGACATTTACCACAAAGATATTATCCCAGTGTATTCTGGAAACAAATGGCAGCTGGAAATTCAGATCGTCAGGAATCAGATCTTTTGCTCACCGGAATCCGTATCTATGTGGACTTTGATGCAACGGTGATCCCTGGCAAGCGCGATCTCAATAAATCAAATTATAGTGGCGCTGAAGGCCGCGTTGTAGACGGAGTGCCTTTCGATTTATCTCACAAACATTTCACCTATGACTTAGGTTCTTACTACCATTCTAAACCCGCCATGACTCCTTGCTTAGTTCCAAATGCCGCTTACTTGGCACCCATTTCAAGCAGTCCTGTTGATTTATATGATCCCTATGCAGTTCTACCTTCGGTAAACAATGGTCGTTATATCTTTGTTCACACCGCACCTGCCTCTGATTATCGCAACATTGGATCCATCGTAGGCGTCGACCAACCGGTTATTGAGACAAGGAACACCAACAAATGAATAACCGAGGCATGACTCTTATCGAAGTGATGTTAGCAATTGGGATCTCCGTTATTGGGGTTTCTGTTTTCCTATTCTTCGTTTTATCATCTCGAAAACACGTCACCCATGTCGATCGATCCATCGTTTTGAAAGAAATTTTAACTGACAACGTGATTGAACTAAAAGGCCTGCAAATTACTGACCTAACTCCGATGGGAAAATGTCTGATCCGCATTTACAAAGGCGATAAGACTTTCATATCAGAGTCCCAGGTTGATCTTGTAGACGACAAATGTCCCAGCCCCTCCATCACCAATAATCAAATTTATATCGGTTGGCAGATGGAGCCTGCATCAACAATTGAGGCGAACTTCAGCGTTTCCAATCTCAAACTACCAAAATATTCCGACACTCTTAGAAAAGTAACTCTGCAAGTTTGGGGTTGGAACGATAGTGAGGGTAAGACCCAACTCAATAGCCAAGTGGTGATTTTCAAAAGATGAAAAAGAATCTTCGTGGTTACACTTTAATTGAACTACTTTTGGCCGTTGGCTTAGCCACCTTGGTCATCGGCGGGACAATCAATGTCATCTATTACTTCTTCTCCGAAAAGCAGAATCTAGATGGCTGGAGTTCAACCCAAGTTGAAATGTCTTTAGCGATCAAAAATATTGAAAACGATGTTCGCAATGTCACTCGTTTCGATCCCACGGAAGATCTTTTGGTTGCAAATGACGGTGGTTATTTCGGTTTAACATCTATCTCCACCGGAGACGAGCCCAAGGAATGTCTCAACGATGCAACTCACACAGTTTTTCGATATACCACTTTAGATCGCTTTCTTCGTTCAGAAAGACTGCAAAGATCCTGGTCTGAACTTAATAATGCCGACAAAGGAGCCGCCGCCGATGAACTTCGGGTGAGCGCAGACTCTACTTCGGCTTCTTTATTTTCAAATACTAAATATCCATCGGAGATCACAGTCGTTGATGCAGATCGCAGATACATACGACGTTTTGAAGTTGGTACTGTGACTATGAACTTGAACTCGCCCATAGATCCCTATGACAATCAACCCAAGAAAGACGCTAACGGAAATCAGATTATTTACAATTACGCGAGTGTGCTTTTAAAAAGCCCCAAAAATGCAAAGGGGGCTGCCATTTCTAAAACACCATCCGTCTTCATTACCGGCAGCGAAATTTACTCTTCTGCAACTTACTTTGTTTGTTTAAGGAAGTCCGACCTTAGCTTAATTAAAATAGATCCGTTATTAAGCAAGACGACAGTTCTTCTGCAGAACAACCCCCGTGAGTTCAATGTTCAGTCATTTGTTTCGAAATATTTGGGCACCAAAAAAGGAATTCGAGTTGATCCGGTGAATTTCTTCACTGATACAATCACTAATCCCCAAGGTCCTTGCGTCAACTCAGTCTATCTTGAATTGAAGTCGGTGTTGACTCTGAAAAATCAGACTGGCGCAGCTACAAGCAGCAACGTTGTCAAAAATGTCGTGACTCGAGCTCGGACAATCTTTGCTACGAACTTAAATGCAAAAAGAGCCCTTGCCTGCGTTCAGTAGTTTGACCTACTGGCGGGAAAGAGCTCTGTTTTGGTACTTACGGGTGGGTTCGGGACTGTACTCACTCCAACTTCGTTGGAGTAGTTTAAAACTAAAACTTAGAACTTTTACTGTTTAAAACCTTTTAAGCGATCATTTTCAGATTCAAGAACTCTGACTAGAGTTTTCAAATCCGCCACTTCGTCACGAAGTTGAAGGATGTGCTCCTCTTTTTCCTGAAGGATTAAAGTGTAAGCCTTCTTCAACTCGTTCAAAAGTTTGTTCGCTGCGGTTAGAATTGGCTCATCCTTGTTAACCTTAACGGTTTTATCTGCCAGGTCCTGAGCTTTCAATTCATCCTTTGAAGAAGCCATGTCACTACCTTTCATCATTCCTTGATGAGCACCCACCAAAGCCAGGTCGCTTTCTTGGGAGGGGCGATATACTCTTTGATGGGTACTCACCGGTTCGTCCATGATGAAGTACTTGCCTTCTTCAAAACGGAATTTGATGTCGTTGGCCTTGATTCTACGGCGGAGGGTACTCACACTAATTTTGTGTTTAGTGGAATAGTCCGTTAGCGGTAACCAAGAATCGGTAGCTTCAACGTTCATCTAATTCCTCATTTCAAGCATTTCGGGTTAGGTGGTCAGCCCTACTCAGCTTGCGTAATCAAACTTATCACAGGACTTCAGTCTGTCAAATTTAGTGTGAATACTTATCCGAATTCAAGAAAAAACAGGACCTTGATCTGGCTATTCAACTCTTGGTTACTGGACCTAGGTCTGAGTATGCATGCTTTTGTCTGTGGTTTTGCATGGTCAAAAAAAGAATTATTTGCTCGCGGCCAAAGGAAATCAGATACTTAAGTCATCACTATGCGTATTAAAGATAAAAAGAAGGTAGCACTAGTATTAAGTGGAGGAGGCATTAAAGCCGCCGCCTTCCATATTGGTGTTTGCTTGGCCTTACAAGAAAAGGGTTTTAAGTTCGCCGGCGGCACCAAAGAGATGGTGCGTCAAAATACGAACGAAGACGACCCAATGACCATTCGCTGTTACGTGGGTTCTAGTGCGGGAGCTTTCGTCGCTTCCATTTTAGGCGCTGGTTATCCAGTGGAATCTTTGATTAATGCCTTTCAAATCGGATCTGGAACCAATCCATCTTTTGATAAATCAGATCTTCGTTATTTGAAGCCGATTTCTTATCGCGATATTTTCAATTTGAATTCTAGTGGTCTGTTGAAATTTATTCCTCGCACTCTTTTAGATAAAACATTAGTGAGCGGTGGGATTGAGTCTTTGTTGAAAAATGGATTGAAGCTCAATGGCTTATTTTCAACTCGTGGGATTGAAAACTATCTGCGCAAAGAGGTTCTAATCGATAACGACTTTGCTCGTTTAGGCGTGGAACTGTTCATCGTAGGTACACAACTGAACCACTCAAGGAAAGCTATCTTCGGGAATTTCCCCGAGTCTTTCAAAACAAGTAATACAAAGTACATCAATTATTCTACGATCAGCGACGCTGTCGCGGCCTCTACTTCTTTGCCTCCTGTATTTGCTCCTTACGGAATCAAACGCCCCGATGGAAAAGAGATCTTTTATTATGACGGCGAGATCAGGGATACCCTTTCAACTCACGTAGCTGCTGATAATGGAGCTGACCTGATCATCTCTTCTTATTCAATTCAGCCTTACCACTACACCGAGGAGATGGGTTCTTTGCACAAGTACGGAATCCCTTTGATATTGAATCAGGCTTTGTATCAAGTGGTTCAGCAGAAGATCGCAAAGCATATCCAAAACCAAACCGACATCAAAAACATCTACAACGCCGTCGATGGTTACCTAAAACAGGCCGAAGTCCCAAGCGACCATCGCGAGAAGCTCTTACAAATCATCCGCGAAAAAGTAAACCACCGCCCCGAAGTGGATTACATCTACATCGCCCCACGCCCCCAAAACTACGAAATGTTCTTCGTCGACCATTTCAGCCTCAACCCAGAAATCCTAGCCCGCATCGTCCGCATAGGATTCAAATCAGCCCTAAACATCCTCCGCCAACACGACATCTAAGGGTGCCTGCCATTTTCGCGGAAAAGGTGCCTGCCATCTTTTCGTAACCATCCAGCGTCAGTCCGGAATCATTTCGATTAGCGAATCAATAGATCTCTCATTGAAGGTTTAACCTTTGTTTACAATAAGAGTTTGCCAATTGCTTTCTAGCCCAGAAATATTCTTTGACGATTGACGCATTATAGACCCAAAAAGATGACAGGCACCTTTTCCGCGAAAATGGCAGGCACTCCTAAGGAAAAACCCCGGTTTTTGGCCGGGGTTTTTGGGTGTTTTGAATTTGGCGTTCTGATTAGAGAAGGCTTTTTTCTACGGCTGCGAAGAGTGGGCCTGACATGAAGCCCATTAGTACGATCGCTAGAGCCATCACAACTACTGTTACTGTTGTTGCGTTTAATGAACGAGGAGCGATTTCTGCCTCGCCGTCTTTCATGTACATAACTACGATTGGGCGTAGGTAGTAGTAAACTGCGATAACTGAATTCAGCATACCCCAGATTGCCAACCACAGAAGACCCTCACCGATTGCAGCATTGAACATGTAGAACTTACCGAAGAAACCCAAAGTTGGCGGGATACCTGCTAGTGATAACAAGAACACCGTCAAGCAAAGAGCCAACATCGGTCTTTGTTTCGCAAAACCTGCAAGATCATCGATATTTACGATGTGGCTTTCAGATTTTTCCATCATACTCGCGATAGCGAAAGCACCCAAAGTCATCAATGAGTAACTTAGAAGATAGAAGATAACTCCAGAAGCACCGAATGCTCCGTTGTCACTTACACCCGCTGTAATCACACCCACTAGAACGTAACCAGAGTGCGCAATTGAAGAGTAAGCGATCATACGTTTGAAGTTATTTTGTAAGATCGCCGCTGTGTTACCCACAACCATTGTGATCACTGCCAACCATTGAAGCATATCAAACAAATGATCTGATCCCACCAAAGACTTCGTTGCAATCACGCGCAAGAAGGCTGCGAATGAAACGGCTTTTACCGCAGTCGCCATGAAAGCTGTGTGCGGAGTCGGAGCACCTTGGTAAACGTCAGGAGTCCAAGCATGGAATGGCGCAATCGAAACCTTGAAGCAGAAACCTAAGATCACGAAAGAGATACCGAACAAGAACAAACGAGACGTTTGCACAAGTTCAGAAGCATTTTCCATGAAGCTCAAAATGTTTGTTCCACCTGTAGAACCGAAAATGAAAGCCACGCCGTACAAGAAGATCGCTGAAGCGAACGAACCAAGTACGAAGTATTTCAAAGCCGCTTCTTTAGAAAGCTTCTCTTCGTGGCTCATCGCGATCATGAGGTACAATGCCAAAGACATCATCTCTAGACCGATGAAGACCATCAAAAGATCTACTGCCGCAACCAGGATCAACATACCAACCGCAGAAGACATCGCTAAGAAAATCAATTCAGAGAATTGTTTTCCGGTCGTCGCTGGATTTTCGTACATCATGATCATTGAAGCACCGGCCGCGATCAAAGCGATCACACTCATCCACTGAGTCACACCATCAAAGATCAAACCATTATTAAACGCAGTCTTACCCGCGCCGCCGAATACCATCAACAAAGCGATCGCGATTACGATACCGATCAAACCTTGAGTCAAAGTCGCAATTGGATTTTGCTCACGGTTGCCGCGCAACACTTTCAAAGTCAAAGGGATCAAACTAGCAAGGAACAATGCGATCATTGGAGAGATCAACAGAACATCACTAAGTCCAACAGTCGAATTCATTAGTTACCTCCCTGTGCTTGAGTTGTTGTAGTAGCAGCACCAGGTGTAGCAATAGTAAGGTTGTAGTTATTCTTGTTATTAACCAAGAAGTCGATACTTGCCTTAGAGTAGTTCAAGAAGTTGTTCGGGAAGAGACCCATCCAGAAGACCATAATAACCATCGGAACAAGAACCACGATTTCACGAGTATTTAGATCAATAAGAGGATGATGCTCGTCTTTAACAAGCACGCCTTTTTGACCAAAGAATACGCGTTTGAACATCCAAAGCATGTAAACCGCGCCAAGTACCACGCCAAGAACAGCGAAGTAAGCAAAAGCCGGAGCCGCTTTGAAAGTACCAAGCAAGATCATAAACTCACCCACGAAACCGTTCGTCATCGGAACCGCAATCGAAGAAAGAGTAATAATAAAGAAGAAGATCGTGAAGATCGGCAATACGCCAGCCAAGCCGCCGTATTTAGAAATTTCACGAGAATGCGTCCTCTCATAAATCATACCGATCAAGATAAACAGAGCACCCGTTGAGATACCGTGATTCAACATTTGGTACAAACCACCGCCAATACCGTAAGCATTGAATGCGAAAAGACCAAGAAGGATATAACCCATGTGAGAAACTGAAGAGTAAGCTACCAGTTTTTTCACATCCGGTTGAACCATCGCTACCAAAGCACCGTAGATGATTCCCACTGTACCGATAAGCATGAACAACCAAGCCCAGTACTCAGAGGCCTCTGGGAACAAAGGAATCACCCAACGAAGGAATCCGTAAGTACCCATCTTCAACATCACACCGGCCAAAATAACTGAACCAGGAGTTGGCGCTTCAACGTGGGCATCAGGCAACCAAGTATGAACCGGGAATGCCGGAACCTTGATCGCGAAAGCCAAAGCAAAAGCAAAGAACAACAATGTTTGAAGGCTGAAGAAAGTTCCGCCTACAAATGGAATTTTCAATTTGTAGAAATCAAGAAGACTTGCACTCATGTGACCAGTCGCCTCTTGTGTCAGATACATCATATAGATGATCGCCACAAGCATCAGAACCGAACCCGCCATCGTGAAGATAAAGAACTTAACAGTCGCATAGATTCTGCGAGCGCCGCCCCAGATACCCACCATGAAGTACATCGGAACCAAAGACAATTCCCAGAACGTATAGAAGAAAACCGCATCCATCGCCAAGAAAGTTCCAAGCATCGCAGTTTGTAGAATGAACATACAAACGTGAAAGCCTTTGATTTTCTCTGAAATAGACGTCCAGCTAGCCAAGATAATAATCGGAGTAAGGAACGTTGTCAGAAGAACCAACCACAAAGAGATTCCATCGATCCCCATGAAGTATTGAATTCCAAAACGATCGATCCACATAAACTTCTCAACCATTTGCAAGCTTGCAGAGTTCGCGTCGAACTGTTGCAAGATCACAAGGCTCAAAAGAAATTCGATCACTGAAAGACCCAAAGCTAGATGGCGAAGCGTTTTAGCATTCGGCCACACAGCAACGATCAGAGCGAACAAAAGAGGTAGAAAAACAATTGCACTCAGGATCATACCATTACCTCATGATCACAAATGAAAGAACGACTACAACACCGATACCGATGTACATCGCATATTGCTGGAAATTTCCGGTCTGAAGAGAGCGAGACAATGAGCCCATTCCCTTCATCAAATCACCAATCCAGAAAGTACATTTATCAATCAAGTTCACGTCAACGTAGTACCAAAGGTTCTTGCTGCCGTTTACTAAAGGATTAATGATTCCACCGAAGTACGCTTCATCTACAAAGTACTTGTTATAAACAAGGTTGTAGACTGGCTTAATGCTTTCAGCGAATTTCTTCGGAGCTTCCGGAGATTTCACATAGAACTGATAAGCTACGATTGCTGAGATAGTTGCTAGGCCAACAGAAACGCCCATCAACATCCACTCAGTTGAAGCTTCCATGTGATGCATGTTCGGAACTTCGCGAATCATTGGGTGCAACCAGTGCTCCCAAACATTCGGAATTTCACCCAAATGCTCACCGATAACATGTGGAATACCGATCCAACCACCGATCACAGACAACACTGCAAGAACAATCAAAGGAATCGTCATCAGAGCCGGAGATTCATGTGGATGAACTTCTTTAGGAACTCTTGATTTGCCCCAGAAAGTTAAAGCCATCAAACGAGTCATATAGAATGCAGTCAATGTCGCGCCCAAAGCACCCGCAGCCCACAACCAAGGAGAACCCAGTGGTGAGTTGAATGCATAAGCCAAGATCTCATCCTTAGAAAAGAAACCAGCAAAAGGAGGAACACCGATGATTGCCAACCAACCAAGAAGGAACGTGATATGCGTGATCGGCATGTATTTTTTCAACGCGCCCATCTTACGAATATCTTGTTCTTCGTGCATAGCATGGATCACTGAACCAGAGCCCAAGAACATCAAAGCTTTGAAAAATGCGTGAGTCATCAAATGGAACATCGCTGCTCCGAATGCACCCACACCGCAAGCCAAGAACATATAACCAAGTTGAGAAACAGTAGAGTAAGCAAGAACCTTCTTGATATCCCATTGGGTCATACCAATTGTCGCTGCCAAAACCGCCGTCGCCGCACCGATGATCGCAATCACCATCATAGTATTAGGAGCCATGATGAAAAGAGGATTCAAACGCACGATCATGTAAACGCCCGCAGTAACCATCGTCGCCGCATGGATCAGCGCTGAAACTGGAGTAGGACCCGCCATCGCGTCAGGAAGCCAAACATACAATGGAATCTGAGCAGATTTACCAGTAGCTCCGATGAACAAGAACATTGTTCCCAAAGTCACCGCTCCCATCCAAGAAGCATCTGCAACTGTTGGTGCCAAAGCGTTCAACTCATGGAAGTTCAAAGTACCGAAGGTGATGAAAAGAATAAACATGCCAAGAAGGAAAGCGGCATCACCAACACGATTCGTGATAAAAGCTTTCATACCAGCAGCTGCTTTTTCTGAATCCGTGAACCAGAAACCGATCAAGAGGTAAGAACAAAGTCCCACACCTTCCCAACCAACGAACATCACTAGCAAGCTGTCGCCAAGAACTAGCAACAACATATTAAAGATGAACAGATTCAAGTATGCGAAGTACTTCGCAACACCTTTATCGTGGTGCATGTAACCAATCGAGAACAAGTGGATCAAAGTACCAACGCCCGTGATGATCAAAATCATAATAGCGCTGATTTGATCGACCACGAAACCAGCATTGATTTTAAGCTTATCCATCGCCATCCACTCAAAGAAGCTTACCGCGATACGACGGCCTTCTTCAGGCATCGCAATCAGGTCAACTACAAGAAGGACTGATGAAATAAAAGAGATCGCAACGGCCAAGGTTGCGATCGTTCCGGCTACGTTGCCAGAATGTTTTTTGTATCTAGCGCCGTTGATTAGGAATCCAACAAGCGGGCTAAGAATCACAATGGCCATCAAAAGAGAATGATTCATTGTCTACTTACCCTTTCAAGTGTTCGAAGAAGCGAATATTCACTTCGTTGAAACGTTTAAAGATTGAAACCGCAAGGGCCAAACCAACAGCCGCTTCCGCCGCTGCGATTGTCATTACGAAGAACACCATGATGTGCCCATCAAGGTTACCAAGGTACTTACTGAACGCTACGAAAGTTAAATTCACAGAGTTCAACATAAGTTCAATCGACATCAAAAGAACGATGATGTTACGGCGAAGAAGAACTCCCGCCATACCAATCACGAACAGAATTGCTGCCAAAACCAAGTAGTGTGTAAGACCAATTTCATTGATGAAACTAGTGTTCATGTGTTCCGCCTTTACTGCGAGAAAGAGCTACCGCGCCCACAGCGATTACTAGAAGCAAAACGCCAAGAGCTTCAAATCCGAACAAATATTTCGTGTAAAGGATATGACCTAGAGCCTTTGTAGACTCCATGCCCGTTCCTTGAAGAACCGGATTGTCAGTTGTTTTTTCAGTTAACAAACCTACTGACATCGCGATGGCGCCAACAATAAGTCCCGCCAACAAACCCACGGAAGCGATCTTCACAAGACCTGAAAGTTTTCCGCGAGTGAAAGCTGCTACGTCGTGTTTCAAGTCGAAGAGCATGATAACCATCGTGAAAAGAACCATCACGGCGCCCGCGTAAACGATCAACTGAACACCCGCAATAAAAAAGGCATTCAAAGTTACGAAAAGACACGAAATCCCCACCATCGTCATCGCCAAAGAAAGCGCCGAATAGATAGGGTTATTCAACAACACAACGCTAAGGCCAGAGCCTAAAGTTACGATTGCTAAGAACCAAAATAGAAAAGAATCTGCTGTCACTTTAGTCTCCTTACAATGACGCTATGTAAATCACGACTGCTGTCAGAATCGTGTTAGCCAAAGCCCAAGGAAGCATTGTCTTCCAACCCAAATCCATCAACTGATCGTAACGGAAACGAGGCAAAGTCCAACGAACCCAGATGAACAACCATACAAAGAAGAAGAACTTCACGTTGAACACCAAGAAGTGAATCAAAGCGACCAAAGCACTTGCCCAGTTCGCAGAAGAAGTCACAGTTGCTGCCCATTGGTGAACTTGATCAACAGTCACATAAGGAATGCTGTAGCCACCGAAGAAGAAGATCGTCATCAAACCGGCAGCAACCATCATATGGCCGTACTCGCCGATGAAGAACATGTTGAATTTGAAACCGCCGTATTCAGTATGGAAACCCGCTACCAGTTCGGCTTCACCCTCTGCCAAGTCGAATGGCAAACGATTTGATTCTGCGAAAGTCGCCGTGAAGAAAATTAAAGCTCCCAATGGTTGGAAGAAAATACCCCAGTTAGGCAACCAGTTTGCAGCAATCGAATAGCCGAAGAATGAGAAGTGCAATCCGCCTTGTTGCATGTTGATCATTTCAGTCAAATTGAATGTGCCATACATCATGATCACACCAACGATTGAAAGGCCCAATGCCAACTCGTAAGAGATCGTTTGAGCAGAAGCACGCAAAGCACCCATCAAAGAGTACTTATTTCCTGATCCCCAACCCGCCATCAACAATGTGTAAGCAGCCAAAGAGGAAACGCCCAAGATGAAAACGATACCAATACCGATATCGTAACCTTGAACTAGGAAAGTGTAAGGCCCCCAAGTTTGTCCGAACAATTCAAACGTGCCCACCGTGAAGGGCGTCGACATTGGAATGGCCGCGAACGCAACCGCACCAGGGATCAAAGCGAAGATCGGAGCTGCATAGTACAACAACGGTTTCGCCGTATCTGGAACGAAGGCTTCTTTCGTTAAGAATTTTACCGCGTCGGCCAACAATTGCATCAAACCCAACGGTCCTACGCGATTTGGTCCCAAACGATTTTGAATGAAAGCAGAACCACGACGCTCAACCCAAACAAGGATTGGCACAAGTTGCACGATCATCAAAAAGATAATAACGAGCTTAAGCCCGTTAACAATAATTTCGAATGCGTCTCTACCCATATTCATTGATTAATCCCATTCCAATGCTTTTGATTTTACTTCCCAGAACAAGCCGAAGATGAACACGGCCAAGAAGAAAATCATTGATCCAAAGACCACGGCTCCCTGTCCAGAGGCAATAAACTCACGGAAAGTGGTCGCCCATGGATACATGAAGATGATCTCAATATCGAAAAGGATGAAAAGAATCGCCGTAAGATAGTATTTTACCGATACTTTCGTATCTTTCTTATCAAGCGACGGCAGACCGCACTCGTAGGGTTCATACTTAACCGGGTGATAATGAACTTTTCCGCCTGTCTTAATAGAAAGCCAGATCAAAAAAGCTCCAAACAGAGCAATAAAAATGACGATGAAAATGACTCCACCGAGTGGCACAAACCCTCCAAAGTTGTCGTTATTATTTGGATTTCAATTAGTTATATATGTGTCGTCTGCGAAATCCAAGAAATTAGAATGCAAACAGAGTGATAAGCATGGCAAGATAAGCCCACAAAATGAAAGCAGAAATGACTCATACAAGGCTCGAGTCGATTCTTGAGCGGGCCTTCGAAACATCGCGCGGAAAAATTCAAGTCACGGGAGCGTCTTCACCGCTCGCGCTCGCTTTCTTTTTGTCTCAAACTTACTCTAAAAAAATCAACATCTTGCCGCACTTAGTTGTTGTTGGCAGTCACGGCGAAGCCATTGAGCTGCAACAGTTGATTGAGTTCTTTGACCCGCTTCGTCAGAGCACCATTCTATCTGCCTTCGATGTTTCGGCTTACTCAGGTCTCTATCCGAACACTCAAAGCGTGTCCGATCGCTTGAATTTTCTCACCAGAGCCCAAGCCGCGAAACCCGGAGAAATCTTCATATCTTCTTCTGACGCGTTGATGCAAAAAACTTTGCCTCCGAAAATTTTAAAGGAGTTCTCACGATCTTTAAAATCGGGAGACGAATTTCCTGAAGATATTGCGGGATATTTGAACGCTCTTGGTTACACATCAGCACCAATGGTTGAAGACAAAGGACAGTATGCTTTGCGTGGGGGCATCGTCGATATTTTTCCTCCGACCGAGAAAATGCCCGTTCGTTTGGATCTTTTCGGAGATCAAATCGAGTCGATTCGTTATTTCAGCGTTGAGGACCAAAGAAGTGCCGATGAAATTCAATCGTTCCAACTTTGCCCAGCTCGAGAGATTCTTTTCCGCGATGAGCTGCATGAAAAATTATTAAAAAGAGTTCGCGCTAGTATTGAAGGACGTTCTGTTGATAAGGCGGAAGCTGATGAGATGCTTCGTTCATTGGTATTAAAGAATACCTTCCCTGGCGTTGAGTTCCTACTTCCTTATTTCTATGGAGACCTCGCTTCACCGCTCGATCACTTCTCGACGGCGTTGAATGTTTTCTTCTTAGATCCAATCGAAATTTCTCGATGTGCGGATGAATTCTGGGCTGAACTGAAGGCTGACTATGCTGGCAGTGATGCACATATCATTCGCCCTGAGTTAGATGAACTCTATAGCCAGTTCGACAAACTTCCTTATCCGGAAAATTCCAGACAGCTTTATTTCTCTTCTTTGGAATACTTTGAAACCGAGAGCTCTGACGACGTTCGTGTCGAATATAAAACCGCTCTCACTCAAGACTTTACAAACTTGAGTCTATCAAATGCCGTCGGATCTGAATTGTGGTTGCAAGCGGCCACCAACAAGTTGCACAGATGGCGCGATGAGGGCTACCGGGTTTTTGTAGGAACTAAAAGTCAGTCGCACATCGATCGCTTGGCTCTGATTTTCGAAAAGCTGGAGTTAAAAGCCGTTCGCACAACTGCCGATGAGTATAAATGGGACAGCTGGCTTCAAGAACAAGATGTCAACAAACAACTCATCCATATTATTCCTCGCTATCTTGCTGACAGCCTTCGCTTTGATGAAGAGCAAATTATTTTCCTACGTGATGAAGACTTCTATGGAAAGAAGACCCGAGCACGTGATTCCTCTGCCGCGCAAGACTTCCAAAAGCAAGCAAAGCGTCTGGCTTTCGGTGATTTAAAACTCGGCGATCATGTTGTTCATATTAAACACGGTATTGGGATTTACGAAGGCTTAAAGATCATGAATATCGGAGGCGTAGACTCTGAGTTCATTCAATTAAGTTATAAAGACAAAGATAAACTTTATCTTCCCGTTTATCGCGTCGGACAGTTGCAAAAATTTTCGGGCTCTGGAGCAACCAGTGTTCTGGATAAATTGGGAGGCACGGCTTGGGAAAAAACCAAAGCTAAAGTTAAATCCCATGTTAAAGACATTGCCTCTGAACTTTTGGCACTATACGCAAAACGTGCAGAGATGCACAGGCCTCCTTTTGTCTTTAAAGAAAATGAAATCGCTATGTTTGAGAACGGCTTCCCTTACGAGGAAACCAACGATCAACTTCGCGCTATCAATGATATCCTTAAAGACCTTAAATCCACCAAGCCCATGGATCGCTTGGTTTGTGGTGACGTTGGCTTCGGAAAAACTGAAGTCGCAATGCGTGCGGCATTCTTTGCGATTCAAGCAAGAAAACAAGTCGCTGTCCTTGCACCAACGACCGTACTGACTTTCCAACATTTCGAGACCTTTAAAAAACGCTTCGAAGGCTGGCCTGTTGATATTCGAGTATTAAATCGTTTCGTCACACCGGCGGAAGCAAAGAAGACAATTCAGGATCTTAAAGACGGCAAAGTGGACCTCGTGGTGGGAACTCATAAATTATTGGGTTCCACTTTAGGGTATAAAGACCTTGGCCTTCTCATCATTGATGAAGAACAAAAATTCGGCGTCACTCATAAAGAGAAAATTAAGAAAATCAAAACCAGTGTTGATACGCTGACTTTGTCTGCGACGCCGATTCCTCGTACTTTGAACATGGCTCTGGTAGGAATTCGTGATCTCAGTCTGATTAATACAGCTCCCGTGGATCGTCTTCCAACCAGAACATTCGTAACGAAATTCGACGAAGAGACCATTCGCAAAGCTATCACCGCAGAGATCTCTCGTGGTGGACAAGTTTACTTCATTCACAATCGTATTGAATCTATCTATGGACTGGTCGACGAAATTCGTCAGATTGTTCCCGAAGCCCGCATTCGCGTTGCCCATGGACAAATGGAGGAACATGAACTTGAAAAAGCCATGCTTGCCTTCTTCCACCATGAAATTGACGTTCTTATCTGTACGGCGATTGTTGAATCGGGAATGGATGTACCACGTGCCAACACCATGTTCATTGATTCCGCGCACATGTTTGGATTGTCGCAGCTCTATCAACTGCGCGGTCGTGTCGGCAGAAGTAAAACCCGTGCCTATTGCTATTTGATGATGCCAAGAAATCGCAAGCTCGATAAAGATCAACAGGAACGTCTAAAGATCATTCAAGAAAACACGGCTCTTGGCAGCGGCATCAAAATCGCTCAATACGACCTTGAACTACGTGGTTCAGGAAATATTTTAGGTGAAGAGCAATCAGGCCACGTCAATACCGTGGGCTATGAACTCTACATGGATCTTCTGAACGAAGCCTTGGCAGAAGCAAAAGGCGAAGTAATCGAAGACATGGAATTGGATCCAGAGATCAACTTGAAAATTCCAGCTCTGATCCCTGACAGCTACATCAAAGATATCCGCATCCGTCTTGGTTACTATAAAGCCTTGGCCGATATCACCTCAAATGAAGACTTGGATCGTATTGAAGAAGAACTACGCGATCAGTTCGGACCAATCCCAGATCAAACATTAAACTTGATGGGCCTCATGCTCATCCGTCGTCAGTGTAAAGAGCTTGGCGTGCGCGACATCAGCGCCGGCGTAAAATCCATCTCCCTGATCTTCACCGAAAAAACAAAACTACGCCCTGAAACAGTCATCCAACTAGCTGTACGCGAAAACAAAAAATACTCTCTAACCCCAGACAACCGTCTCAACATAAAGCTCTCAACAATCAGCTGGTCCGCAGTCCACGCCGAACTAGAACAACTCCTAAAACAAATCTAAAAGGTGCCTGCCATCTTTTTGGGTCTACAACGCGTTACTATTTATTCAATAGTCAGGACAATTACAAAATTAAATCTCTGTCTGAATTTTAAATTAGGTAGGTTCGTTTCTTGATCCGCAATCAGTCCAACGTCTTCGGACTGACGCCTTGTGGTTACAAAAAGATGGCAGGCACCCTTTTAGAATTCGAATTTTAGGCCGGCGCCCCAAAGGATGTCGGTGGCTGTGTTGACGTCTGCTTCGCTGTCAGTCTTTGCGTATTGAGTGGCGTAGATGTCGAGGTAGGTATTTTCTAAGCCATAGTTGAAAGTGGCTTGTCTTGCGTCATCGTAGTCGATCCAATTTAGTTGAACAAGAAGACCGATTGTATAGTTGTAACCAATGCCTGTTGATTCAGAAACTGATTCTGTCGACGTGACGGTTTCCTTCGTGCCCATTTTCCAAATGTTTAAACCTACATAAGGAGCGACAAAGGGTTCTGGCATTAAAGCATCAGCAACATATTTTAATCCGATACCGTACTTCGTGACGTCCAATTTTCTGGGTGACACTTTTCCAGACGCACTTCCCATTCCAATATCGCCACCGATCGTAAGCGCACCGAGAGAGAAATTGAATTTATAATCCACCGACAAATGAATTAATCCAATCGCATTTGAACCAAACAGATCACTGTAAGTCGCGCCGTCTGAAGTAGAGAAAAAGTTTTTCAATATCAGTGATTCGTAATCAAGGCCGAAGAACATCCCGTTCGTTCCACGACGCTCACGATACGGAGATAAAATATCTTGAGGAATGCTGACTTCAACTAACGACTGGTCTTCTGTCGCAGCCATGGACGTTGAGGCAACGAGTACTAACATAAAAGCAAAAATGATATTAAGACTTTGGTGCAATTTCATGCTGTATCTCAAATCTCGTCTATTCTCGCATTTGGCGAGTGGTACTCTAATCCTATGCACAAGTATATCAGGGAAATTTCTAGGATTTTGAGCTTTACTATACTGATTTGTATTTTTCCCGCCCTTGTTCTAGCTCAAGCCAAATCCCTGGATCAAATAATTGATGCAAAGATCGCTGCCATGACCCTGGATGAAAAAGTCGGTCAACTCTTCATCGTCGGCTTTCCAAACACCTCCATGGACAAAGAGCTCGAACAGTTTATTGCGACTTACAAGCCTGGCTCCTTTCTTCTATTTAAAAGAAATGTTCAGTCCCTCAAGCAGATCCGCTCGCTCAACGCCACTCTTTATCAAACTGCCTACAAGAGTTCAAAACTTCCACCACTTATTGCCATTGATCAAGAAGGCGGCGCAGTTTCACGTTTACCCATTGAACCTGCACAACCCAACGCTTTAGCGATAGGACAAACTCAATCACCACTTCTGGCCGAGGAAATGGGATATCAAACTGGTCTCTTCTTGCGAGAAGTGGGCTTCAACATGAACCTCGCGCCAGTCTTAGACGTTGCAAATCCTTTTTCAGCAAGCTTCATTGGTGTGCGCTCTTTTGGTTCCGATCCTGAACTCGTAAAAGATTTGGGCGTCGCATACTCAAAAGGCCTTATGCGATCAAAGGTGGTTCCCACTGCAAAACACTTTCCCGGAACAGGCGATCTAAAAGCCGATCCCCACACGACTATTGTAAAAAATGTTGCTTCCATTTCTGAACTAAAGAAAAAAGATCTCGTTCCTTTCGAAGGATATTCGTCTCTGGGAAATAATATCGCTGTAATGTTATCGCACTCCATCTATCCCTCACTGGATTCCAGCAGAGAGCCTGCAAGCTTTTCCTCAAAGATATCCACAAATCTTTTGCGAGACGATTTAAAATACAAGGGTCTTGTAGTTACCGATGACCTGCAAATGAAAGGTTCAAAACAATTACTTCGCCCAGAGATGGCCGCCTTAAAGGCAATCAAAGCTGGGGCCGATATCGTCATGCTTACTTGGTCTTTTGCCGATCAGGAAAAAGCCATTCGCACAGTAAAGAAAGCCGTTCAAGAAAAGGAAATCACAGAGAAAGAGCTGCATGCAAAGCTTCATCGCATTCTTGTGGTAAAAGCATTTGCCAATATATATAAGAAGGACCCCGCACTTCCGTCACTTATCTCCGCGGGAAGCTTAAGTTCAAAACCATACGCTGATCTTGAAGATCAGGTTCTTTCCCAAAATATCAAATCAAATTTGATCGCTAAGTCTCTTCCTGGAAAAATCAAAACAACTCGCGTTCCAGCTTCAGTAAAAAAGGTCTGTGCACTTTCTCCAACAAAAGAGTTTCTAACAAGCTTCGCCTCATCAACATCTGCGAAGGTACTTAGTTACCGCATAGCTAATGACTCAGACTCTACAGAAATCATGCAATGGTCAGAGGGACGATGCCCTATCATGGTCCTTGCGGTCACTGGCAAGAAGACAGCAAAGCTTCTTCGTTCTTTACCAGCAGACCTCAAGAAAAGAACCATCGTAGTAAACTTAGGATCGCCAGGCCTGATCCCCAAAGAGCGCCCTTACAGAAAACTTATCCAACTCTACTTCAATCACAAAGACTCCGGCAAAAAAGTAGCCGAACATCTTAACGAAATCCTCGGACTCGCCTCACCATCCGTCGCACAAAACTAAATCCAGAAAAGGTGCCTGCTTCTTTTACCACCAAGGTGCGTCAGTCCGGAAATGTTTTCCGAGAACTAGAGGGTTTGAATTTTTACTTGGCCGCTTTGAGTTTTGATTTTTTCTAATTCACTTAACAGAACACTCATGCGGTCATAAGTGTCGATGTTAAGACCATTCCAAAGTTGAATCTTTCTAACTCGTTCACTAGCGGCTTGGTTATTGATCATGCCTTTACGAACTTTGAGATGATATTTTGTCTCTAGATCTTCTGGCGTGATATGAAAATCGATATCAGAATTTAAAATTCTGGTCAGTTGCTTCGCCCGCAGATAGGACCGACCCGCGCGCATGAAGTGACGTTCAAATTTATCGGCGATGTCTTCTGCAGTTAACTCGACTTCTACCTCGGAAACTTCTTCTTCTGAAGATTCAGCTTCAGATTCTGCAGCCTCTAACAGCTCTTCTTCCGAATCTTCAAGGTCGTACTGACGATTCCACCACAATCCCTGCGCCAGGATAGATCTCACCGACATGAAGGTTTCTTTTGCGAAGTTATTTCTTTCGCAGAACAAATCAAATCCACTTTCAACCAAAGCCGCATCAATGGGCTCATAAAAAACATTGTCGTGAAAGTGTTTTTCAATAAGACATGAACTAAGATTTCGAATGGAATCAAAAACCATCGAACTTGAAAAAGGACCAAAACAATATTCATCATTTTGCTCGAAACTAAACTCATTCAGGTCATGATTAAAAAATACAATCGACCTCTGACCAACCTTCAAGCTGATATTGTAGCGAGGGTCTAGACGCTTAATCTCGTCTGTCTCAAGCAACGCCGCTTCAAGGGGGCTGCCACAGACCGTCACACGCAGATCATAGGTTTGTGTCAGCATCTCAAGCTTTCGCGGGTCACGATTCTTTTGCCCTCGAAAATAGCTATTCACGCGATCCTTCAATGAAGTTGCTTTTCCAACGTACAGCACTTCATCCCACTTACTGACCATCCTATAAACACCGGGCTGATCAGGAAGACTTAAACGCTTTTCTTTCGGCAGAGGATACTCATACTTCGTACGAGCCGCCTTCGGCGTCACTTGCAACCATTGCTGAAGCTCTTCATAGGTTTGGATATTTTGTTCGGCCAAAGCAGACACAAGTCCCCGCCAAATAACCTTAGTTGCCGCCACTTGCTGTGACGATCTTTTCAAATCCGTAGACGGAAAACCAAAATATCCTGCCAAACCCTTAATCCCCCGGGTCGGTAAGTTCGGAAACAATCGCTTCGCTATTTCATGAGTGCAAAGAATATTCAAAGGATTCGGACGACCCAACTTCTCGTGAGCATCTGCCAAGAATGGTTTTTCAAACTGTGCAAAGTGGATCACACAAGGAAGACCAGAAAACCGCGCCTCAATTCCATCAAAGACTTCTTTCAGTGAAATTGCCGAGCTCATATCTTCATTAAAAATTCCGGTAATAATCTGAATGCGATAGGGAATCTTTTCTTCATCAGGAAGTTGCACCAATGCACTTTCAATGTCGCCCTCTAAGGACGACCAAGCTATCTCTAAAATGTGCGCACCGCTTTCCGGCTTAGAACCTGTCGTTTGCAAATCTAAGAAGTAAAGAGGCATTTCAGTTAACCTCATGTCTCTGCCTCCTCCGCTTCGCTAAGACTGTTCCAAAAATTCGAAATGTCTGACAAGATCTTTTGCGACACCAATTCTCGAGGCGATTCCTCGAACCAACCCTGAGGCATGGTTTCAGAATAGGTATTTTCCAAGAAACGAGAATCCATCAGGACAATAATGCCTTTGTCATTTTCAGAGCGAATCACCCGGCCCGCGGATTGAATTGTCTTTGCCATCGCGGGATACACATAGGTGTAGTTAAAGGCTTCATCCTTATCATGACTCTTTTCATAATACTGACGAATTTGCTCTCTCTCAAAATCAAAAGTTGGCAGCGCTGGTCCAATTACAAATGCTCCAATCAGCATATCCCCAGGGAAATCCACGCCCTCAGAGAAAACCCCACCCTGCACCGCTAACAACAAAGTCGGCATGTCATTGTTTTTCATGAACGACAGAAAATCGTCCACACGGGCCGCCTTCATTTCACGTTGCTGAATAAGACGTTGATAGAAAGTTTGTTTAAGATGTTTTTCTACATCTTTCATAAAATCAAAACTTGGAAATAACGCTATATAATTTCCAGATTTCAATTCCATAATTTTTTCTATGGCCTCGGCAATGCGAGGCGAACTAAAGGCACGCTCTTTATACTTAGTGGAAATCTGTGGAATCAAAACGATCTTACGATGTTCTTTCGGAAATGGAGAAACAAACTCCAGACACTTTGTCGAAGCGTCCGTAAGGCCTAAAAGCTTCGAAGAATAGCTAAAGGGCTTCAGTGTTGCTGAAAAAGCCACGACATTTTTAAAAGATTTGTAGATCTCATTCAAATGCGCTGAGGCATCACAGCAGGTAACCTTCAAAGTCTCGTTCTCTTCGCCGAAAATTTTATTCTTCTGATAGGTCTGAAAGAACTCTGGTCCTTGTAACTCCAGGGCTTGAGCAAAGTCACTCCACACATTGGTTAAACGAAGAACACCATCCTGTGTTTGCACCTCAACGTCGGCTTCAAGATATTCCGCCATAAATTCTCGAAGTTTTTTTTCAAGTTCAAACACCGGATCAAAATCAATTTTAATATTACGAGAGTCGCCGCGATACTCTTCGATCAACTCTTGTGCCTCTTTGCATAACTCCAAACCACGCTTAGAAAATCTTTTCGCGACCTTTTTCAAAGGTACTTCAATTAGACGAAGCTCACGAGTAGAAATCGACGGAGAAAAATAGTCCTGTGCCCGGGACGGCAAATTATGGGCTTCATCAATAACCAAATTTGCCTTTTCATCCGGTTCCAACAAAGGATTCTCGAGACGCCCCAGAAGACTTCGTGTTGAAAATACATAATTATAGTCTGCGATGACGACATCTGCCCTCTCGATGGCCTCCACAGACAATTCAAAAGGACAAACCTCAAATTCTTCGCCAAGCTGGCGAAGCTTCTTTTGACTTAGTGAACGTAACTTCGAAACCTTGTTGACCAGATCGTTCTCTGCAATTTTCTTGTAGTAGTCTTTTGCAAATTCACAATACTGAGGATTGCATATAGGCTCGGCCTTAAAGCACATCTTGCTTTTAGCAGTTATGGTCAAAGGACGAATCGCCGCACCCAGCTCCTGCATTCGATCTACGGCCTCCTCAGCGACCTGATGTTGAGAGTTCTTCGGTGTAACATAGATAACCTTCTGTCCACGGGCCAAAGAATCTTTCAACGAAGGATACAGAACGCCAATTGTTTTACCAAGGCCAGTAGGAGCCTGAATTAACAAAGACTTCTCTTCAACAAATCCTTCCTCAATGCTAGCGATCAATTCCGTCTGCCCAGGACGAGGCGACTGAAACGGAAATTGAAGATTTCCAGATATTTCTACGCGCTTCTTAAAAAGTTTTTCGCGAATTTTGGTCTCATCAACTAACTCGGCCAAGCGCAAAGCCAGCCATTCCTCATACTCTTCAATATCCAGATCAAAATAGATTTCGCTTGTTTTAAAATTGCGCGAAGACACAAGCAGCATTTTAAGTTCAGGCACTTCCCCCGTCTGCTTGTAGTGAATGTATCCGTAGGTACGCAGCTGCCAAACATAGGGGTGATTTTCATCGCTTGAAATTTTGCGTTCCAGACCCTCAATGTCGAAAGCCGATTTAATCTCCTCAATCTGAACATCACTGGACTCAATGAATCCGTCTGCCCGACCCGAGATCAAAAAAAGATATTCTCCGCAGGGAAACTCCATGGCCATTTTCTTCTCAGCCACATATCCCGGAACCTCACGAATGCGACGACGTTGCACGGTCTGATGAATCTCCTGGCCCAACTGTGGGACCTGGCCATAGCCCGAATGCAGCTCAATACTGCCCACTCGCGGACAAGGAACCGCAAATTGGGTAATATCGATTTTAATTTTTCTTATGGATGATTTTTTAGCCATGGCCTGAACGAATCTTATCGCACATTTACCAATGGACCGGCGGATTATTTAAATAAAAAAGGCCCAAGTCTTTAAACTTGAGCCTTCATAGTATTTTATCACATTAAAGCAATGGAATTACTTCTTAGGAAGTCCTTCAGCAGCTTCAATTTTTGCTCTTGCATGAGACCACTCACGTTGGAACTCAGTCCAGTCTGCATCTGTGATCACTTCATTAAGAACGTGTTTCTCAGATTTAGCTAGGAACTCTTTAGTAGCTGCAAGATCGATTTCTTCCGGCAAGTTAGCAACGTTTGCTAACACGTTCACGCCTTCGGTACTTACTTGGCAATATCCCCAACTGATAACAGCTTGAGATTGCTTTTCTTGACCTTTAAGCTTCCATTTCATTACGCCAATTCCTAGCGTAGTGATTAGAGGCGCGTGACCAGGAAGAATATTTAATTCTCCTTTGAAACCAGGCACAGTCACTTCTTCAACCTCTTGGTCGATAAGAAGACGGCGTTCTGGAGTCACGATAGTCAGTTTAAACATACATCAACCTTTCGCAAAAAACCTCAGGCCTACGCCTGAAGTTTCTTAGCTTTCTCGATAACGTCTTCGATAGTTCCAACAAGGTAGAATGCTTGCTCAGGAAGAGCATCATGTTTACCTTCAAGGATTTCTTTGAAGCCTTTAACAGTGTCTTTGATATCCACGTATTTACCTGGAAGACCAGTGAACTGCTCAGCAACGAAGAACGGTTGAGACAAGAAACGTTGAATTTTACGAGAACGAGATACAACAAGTTTATCTGTTTCAGACAACTCATCCATACCAAGGATCGCGATGATATCTTGAAGTTCACGGTAACGTTGCAACAATGCTTGAACGTCACGAGCGCATTTGTAGTGCTCTTCACCGATAACAGTTGGATCCAAAAGACGTGAAGTAGACGTCAATGGGTGAACCGCAGGGAAGATCGCCATAGCTGCGATATCACGGTCAAGATTCGTAGTCGCATCCAAGTGAGTAAATGTAGTTGCAGGAGCTGGATCCGTGTAGTCATCGGCTGGTACGTAGACCGCTTGAACTGACGTGATCGAACCTTTTTTAGTAGAAGTGATACGCTCTTGAAGAGCACCCATCTCAGTTGCCAAAGTTGGTTGGTAACCAACGGCAGAAGGGATACGACCCAACAACGCAGAAACTTCAGCACCAGCTTGTGTAAAGCGGAAGATGTTATCTACGAAGAAAAGAACGTCTTGGTTTTCAACGTCACGGAAGTATTCAGCAACAGTCAAACCAGTCAAAGCAACACGCGCACGTGCTCCTGGTGGTTCATTCATTTGACCGAAAACTAGTGAAGTTTTCGCCAAAACTCCTGATTGCTTCATCTCTTGCCACAAGTCATTACCTTCACGAGTACGTTCACCAACGCCTGCGAATACAGAGAAACCACCATGCTCTGTAGCGATGTTACGGATCAATTCTTGAATAAGAACTGTCTTACCAACACCGGCACCACCGAACAAACCGATCTTTCCACCCTTAGCGTAAGGAGCAAGAAGATCCACGACTTTGATACCAGTCATCAACATTGCTGCTGAAGTAGCTTGCTCTTCAAATTTCGGAGCTGCTCTATGGATACCCCATTGTTCTTTTGCGTTTACTGGGCCCATTTCGTCGATTGGTTCACCAACTACGTTGATGATACGACCCAAAGATTCACGACCAACTGGCGCAGTGATTTGAGTTCCCAAAGCTTTAACTTTTTCGCCACGAACCAAACCTTCAGTTTGGTCCATAGAGATTGTTCTAACAACACCGTCACCCAAATGTTGGGCAACTTCTAGAACAAGGTTGTACTCAGTTTCAGAGATAAATTTATTTGTAACACGAAGAGCAGAATTGATTGCTGGAAGTTCTCCGCCTTCAAATTCTACGTCCACTACGGGACCCATAACTTGTTTTACTTTACCGAATGCCATTATTCAGCTCCCTATTTAAGCGCTTCCGCGCCCGATACGATTTCAGTCAATTCTGTAGTAATTTTTTCTTGTCTCAATTTGTTGTAAGTCAGAGTGAGCTTGTTGATCATCTCTTTCGCGTTGTTCGTAGCAGATTCCATCGCACTCATACGAGCACCATGTTCGCCGGCAACCGACTCAGACATACATCTGTAAACTTGAAGATCGAAATGCTTCTCTAGCAATTCTTTGATGATTTGCTCAGGAGCTGGTTCGAAAATCATATCGACAGCAAAATCAGTCGCAGTCTCGTTTTCAACGTTGAAAGTCGTCAAGCCAAGATCGATTGGCAAGATTGTTTCAGCGACAACAACTTGAGAGATCGCAGATTTGAATTCATTGTGGATAATACGAACTTCATCGTAGCTACCCTCAAGGTAATCGTTCATCACGCGATTTGCGACTTTAGAAGCCAACTCGTAAGAGATGTCTTTATCTAGCTTCGTGATGTAATCAACCGGCTTGATATCTCTTCTGATAAAGTAATCATGGCCACGGCGACCGATGAATAAGAAATCAATTTTTTCGAGTTTGTCTTTGTTCTCTTTATAATAAGCTTCAGTAAATTTGTTGATATTGCTGTTGAAAGCGCCGCAAAGACCGCGATCAGAAGTGATAACAACAAGCAAAACATTCTTTACTTGTTCTTTCTTCTCCATCAACGGATGCGAAACTTTGTTTGTCACAGCGATATCCGCAATCACCTTACGCAAAGTTAGAGCATAAGGACGCATATTAACGATGTTATTCTGCGCCTTTCTCAACTTCGCAGCAGACACGAGCTTCATAGCTTTCGTGATCTGCTGGGTGTTTTTTGTGGACTCAATTCGAGCCCGGATATCCTTCAAGCTTGCCATTTAAGCACCAAATTACTTGTTAGAAGGTTGGAAGATAGCTTTGAACTCACCAAGAGCCGCCAACAACGCTTTTTTAGTATCGTCGCTGATCGCTTTCTTCTCAGAAATAGTTTTGATGATATCGGCGTGCTTGTTTTTCAAGAACTCGATCATCTCAACTTCGTATCTCTTCGCATCTGATTCAGGGTAGTTATCGATAAATGCGTTAGAAGCAGCGAAGATCATAACGATTTGCTCTTCAACTTTTACCGGCGCGTATTGCGGTTGTTTCAAAACTTCGACAAGACGACGACCACGAGCCAACTGTTGTTGAGTCGCTTTGTCCAAATCAGAAGCGAACGCCGCGAATGCTTCCATCGCACGGAACTGAGCAAGTTCAAGTTTCATAGAACCCGCAACTTGTTTCATCGCTTTAATCTGAGCAGCACCACCTACGCGTGATACAGATTTACCTACTGAGATAGCCGGACGGATACCTTTGTAGAACAAGTCTGATTCAAGGAAGATCTGACCGTCAGTAATAGATATAACGTTTGTAGGGATATAAGCAGAGATGTCACCCGCTTGTGTCTCGATGATTGGCAATGCAGTCAATGAACCGCCGCCTTTATCTGCAGACAATTTAGAAGCACGCTCAAGAAGACGGCTATGGCAATAGAACACGTCACCTGGGTAAGCTTCACGTCCTGGAGGACGACGAAGAAGAAGAGACAATTGACGGTAAGCTTGAGCTTGTTTCGTCAAGTCATCGTAAACGATCAAAGCATGTCTGCCAGTATCACGGAAGTATTCAGCCATTGCTGTACCAGAGTAAGCAGCAAGGTATTGAAGTGGTGCTGGATCAGATGCATTGGCCGCGATGATAGTCGTGTACTCAAGAGCACCCGCTGCACGCAATTTTTCTACAACTAGAGCAACAGTCGACTGTTTCTGACCGATAGCTACGTAGAAGCACTGAACGTTTTGACCTTTTTGGTTGATGATAGTGTCAACCGCAATAGTCGTTTTACCAGTTTGACGGTCACCGATGATCAATTCACGTTGACCACGACCGATTGGTACAAGAGCGTCGATAGCTTTGATACCTGTTTGAAGAGGTTCTTCAACTGGATGACGGTAAACGATACCAGGAGCTTTAGTTTCAACGATACGGCTGTGAGGAGTGTTGATAGCGCCGCGGCCGTCGATAGCGTTTCCAAGAGCGTCTACAACGCGACCTAGAAGTGCTTCACCAACTGGAACAGAAACGATTTTTTTAGTTCTTTTAACAGTGTCGCCTTCTTTGATGTGGCGATCTTCACCGAAAAGTACGGCGCCTACGTGACCTTCTTCAAGATTCAGTACCATTCCGTAGATTTCACCTGGGAACTCAACAAGTTCACCGGCCATTGCGTTTTCAAGACCGTAAATGCGGGCAACCCCGTCACCTACTGAAAGAACGCTACCTGTTTCACTAACTTCAATCTTTTTATTGTATTGATTGATTTGCTCTTTGAGAACGCGACTGATCTCGTCAGCACGGATTGTTGTTTCCATTTTTAGTTGGCTCTCCTGTTTAATTCTTCATTTAATTTCGTTAAGTGAGTTTCGATACTGTCGTCGAAAGTCCATCCACCTACTTGGGCAACAGCGCCACCCAAAAGTTTTGGATCTTGTTGGTAAGTTAGAACGATCTTCTTATTGAGGACCTTGCTTACTTTCGACTCAAGCTCTTTTTGTGCGTCAGCTGCCAATGGTTGAGCTGAACGAACAGTTCCGCGAGTTACACCTTCTTCGATATCCAAGAAACCTTGGAACGCAAGAGCAACTTCTGGAAGGAATTGGATTCTGTTTTTTTCAGCCATCAATACAAGTGTATTGAAAACTTCTTCAGAAAGACCTTTTCCTTGGAATGCATTTTTGATCGCCGTTACTTTTTCAGTAGAGCTGATCATTGGGTTTTCAAAGTATGCAGAAATCGCAGTGTCTTTTTGGAAAGAATCTGCAACTGTTTGCAATTCAGCGAAGGCTTTTGCGTGAACACCTTTTTGCTTTACTACAGCAAGAAGAGCTTTCGCATATCTTTTAGATACTTCATTTACTTTCATCGAACGACCTCGATGTGGTTGATAAATTCTTTTTGAAGCTTCTGTTGGTCAGAAGCACCGATGTCTTTAGTCAAAACGATACGAGCCGCTTCTACAGAGTCATTCAACAATTGATGACGTAGATCTTTTTGCGCACGTTGAACTTCAAGCTTCGCAGTCAATTCAGCTTCATCACGAATGCGCTTAGCTACTAGATCCGCTTCCTCAATGATTTGTTTTTTCAAATCATCAGCGTGATTTTTTGCTTTATTCAGCTCTTCCTGGCGAGTGTTATCCAAGTTAGCTAATTTGTTTTTGATATCTACGAATTCTTTTTCAGCTTGTTCACGAGCGAAAGCAGATTTTTGAGCTGCTTCTAGATAAGCTGTTTTTCTTCCTGAGAAGAAAGAAACAATGCCATCTTTAGTGAAGTAAATAAGTCCACCCAACAAGATCACAACGTTGATCACTTGATAGATAACTGATTTAGGAATTTCGATTGCGTGATGATCAGCGCCGTGCTCAGCACCAGCTGCTAGTACCATCGCTGGCGCAAGAAGAATGAGAAGGTTTACTAATACTTTCATTTTATAGACTCTCTTATTTGCCGAGCAATTTAGAAGTGATTGCCAACGCTACAGTTTGAGTTTGTGATTTCAACTCTTGAGCTGCTGATTGAACTGCAGCTGAAACTTTCTTTCTGTTTTCAGAAATAGTTTTGTCTGCATCAGTACGCGTTTTTGAAACAACAGATTCATACTGTTTGTTCGCTTCTGCTTTAGAAGCATCAACAATAGTTTTGATCTCAAGGTTGAGCTCGCGAACTTTCGTTTCATATTGAGTTTGTAGCTCAATTGACTTTGCTTGGTATTCCAAAGCGAGGTCTTCGCCACCCTTAGTTTTTCTTTCTCTTTCTTCAAGAGCATGGGCATAAGGTGTGAAAACAACCTTATTTAAAAATAACAAAGCAATCGCGAAAAAAACGAACTGGATGCCGGCGGTTGAATTGATACCTAATTGTCCAAATATGTCCATTTGATTGAAATCCCTACTGTTTTTAAGTCCTTCGGAATTAGCATTTCAAGCTGGAAAAGGTCAAGGCGATTTTCAAATAGCTTCTAGCTACATATATAAAGGCGTAACTTAAGTGAATTGATGCCTAAGAATTGGGCATATAAGACGCACCCTCGAAAACAACGCCTTCATCAATACGAAGACTTGGAGAGGTCACAGTGCCTTTAAAAATGGCAGGTGGATGCATGATAACTCTGCGGCGAGCAAAGAGATTTCCTTCTACCCTGCCACTTATAATAATAGTATCGGCTTCAATTTGGGCAGCCACAGAGGCCCCCTCATTAATAATGATGGTATCTTTAGTAAAGATTTCCCCTTGAAATTCCCCGCCAATTTGTACGGTTCCTTCGAAGCTGAGCTTTCCTTCGAAATGTGTCCCCTGATCAAGGATTGCAGTCACATGACCAGAAAGCACGTCTTCTTGAAAAGCTTCGGGAGTTACGATTGCCATCCTTCTTTCAGCCTATCTACCATATTGGTGAGTTCGTCATCGGAATAGAAATGAATGCTGATTTTACCTTTTGAATTGGAATAATCAATGTTCACTTTCGTGCCCAACATTTTTTGAAGTTCATCGCTCAATCCAGCAATGAGTCTTTGCGTCACATTTGAATCAAAAGAAACCGGAGCCTCTTCCTCTTCTTTGCCCTTAACAATGGCTTGCACCATTTTTTCAAGCTTACGAACCGCAATTTTTTCCTTCAAAACTTTCTTAGCCATTTCAGACTGCTTCTTAGCATCTGGCAAAGACAAAAGAACTTTTGCATGACCTACAGAGAGCTCATTGTTCGAAATCATTTCTTTTACTTCAGAAGGCAAAGAAAGAAGACGAACTGCATTGGCCACAGTCGCGCGATCACGACCAACTTTTTCAGCCACCTGTTGTTGAGACAATTTAAACTCTGTGATTAAGCGAGAATATCCTTCTGCTTCTTCAATAGCGTTCAAATCTTCACGTTGAATGTTCTCAACAATCGCCAACTCAAGCGCTTGTTTGTCATCGTAATTCTTAAGGATAACTGGAACTTCATGCAGACCCGCAATTTGCGAAGCTCTCCAACGACGTTCACCGGCTACGATTTCTAATTTTCCAGAAACAGTTCGGCGGGCTACGATGGGCTGCAAGATTCCGTTCTCTTTAATAGATTGAGCCAACTCTTGAAGTGGTTCTTTTTCAAAAGAAGTACGGGGCTGATATTTACCCGGAGAAAGCTTATCAATCGCAACTTTCCAAATTTTACTCTCAGGGTCTACGGGAGGGGCGACTGGTTGAGATACAGTATTTGAAGTTGAAGTTGTAGTTGTTGCTACCACAGTAGCTGCGACCACTGGGGCCTGCCCTGCCATAGCACCTTTAGGTGCGGAGGTGGGAATTTCAGTGCGAGTGTTTTCACCCAGCAAAGCTCCGAAGCCTTTACCAAGGCCTTTTTTCTTATTGTTTGATGATTCGACAGCAATATCAGACATTTACTTCCCCTTGGTAAGCATTTTGTTCAGCTGCTGGAGCGATTTCTGCGGAAGGTTTTACTTCTGTACGGGCAACAACCTCACGAGCAAGCTCTAGATAGCGAACGGCACCAACGGATTTGCTGTCGTATTCAAGGATGGATTGACCATGGCTTGGTGCTTCGCTCAGCCGAACATTTCTTGGAATGATGGCGTTAAAAACTTTTTCGCCAAAATGATTTTTGATTTCAGTGACCACTTGATGACTCAAGTTATTACGCATGTCAAACATGGTCAAAACGATGCCTTCGATATGCAATTGAGGATTCAAATTCTTTTTGATTAGTCCAGCGGTATTCAACAACTGACTCAACCCCTCAAGCGCATAGTATTCACATTGAAGGGGAACAAGGAAACTATCTGCTGCATTCAACGCATTTAAAGTGAGTAGTCCCAAAGAAGGTGGGCAATCAATCAATACATAGTCATATTGATCAGCAACTGAAGCGATCGCTTGTTTTAAGCGATATTCACGCTGCGGCATATCAACCAATTCAATCTCTGCACCTACTAAGTCAGGATTGGCAGTGGATATCTTTAGATTTGGATTTGAAGTTTTCTGAGTAGCCTCAGTCAAAGTCTTTTCGCCGATGAGCACATGATATGAATTAGCATCCTGGCTTTCGAAGCGTTTGATGCCTAGTCCGCTTGAAGCATTTCCCTGTGGATCCATATCCACCAAAAGAACTCGCTTACCCAGCGTTGCTAAAGCAGAAGATAGATTAACAGACGTCGTTGTCTTGCCTACTCCACCCTTTTGATTCGCTATGCAGATAGTTTTTGCCATGATTCCTCCTTGATGTAGAAAAAATCCTCCTTTTCCGCAAAGCTTGCAAGAATAAAGACTAGTTTTTCGCACCTCACCTTAGGTTTTTCTGCATTTTTTCCGATGTTCCACGTGGAACAACTGTATTTATGAGAATAATCACCGCAATACTCATTCTTTTTGCGCTCGTCGCGTGTAATAAGCCGGATCCAAACCCCGAGTTGAAGGATCCTATTTATTCAGACCTTCAATCACAGTTAGGAACTACAACCGCAGCTGTTGAAGCTGAAAAAAAGAAGCTTGAAGGATTTGAAAATGATCTTAAGGGAACAATCCCGCAAACAGGTCAGATTAAGTTCGCACAGAAGCGAGTCTTTGAATCACAAGCGCTAATCTCTAAACTTGAACAAGAAAAAAGCTATCTTGAACTAAAGATCGAACAACGGCGCAAGGCTGCTGTGCTTTCTTATCGAAAAGCATTCGCTAAGAAAGAAGATTGGCCCGACCCCAAAGAATATGCCTCCTATCAGGCGGAGCAGAAGCTAAGAAAAGCAAAACGCTCATGGGACGTAAAAGATCGCATGAAGGAAGCCGGTATTTCGTTCGGAGATAATGAAAAGCCCGCTGGCGAAGGTCATGGAGAGGGAAAAAGTGAAGAAAAGGCAGAAAAAGGCGGTCATTAGAAGATGTTCCACGTGGAACATCTTCATTTCGGTATAAATTTAGCGATTATCGAACTTTTTCAGTTCTAACGACACCAAACTTCACAGCTCCCACCGGAAGTTTGTATTCCCCCACCAAAGATGGCGAAAAAATCGCGCAAAGCTGGCTCGGGATCTCACCCACTTCAATACCCCACTCCTCGGCTTTGAGATGATACAAAGAACCACCTTGGACCATATATTTGCGAGCACTTAAAATAGTGCGCGAGATATTTCCAAATCCTCTGCAGATCGCATACTTCACAGAATTATCATCCATTGTATCGACATTCTTATTCTCGACCGTGACATTCTTTAGGCCAAGGGTCGCGGCAAGATGTTTTAGGAACTCGCACTTCTTTTGATCGACTTCCACCAAAACAACCTGGGTCTTTGGACTTAAAAGAGCCATCACAATCCCAGGAAAACCATTTCCGCTACCAAGGTCATATATCTTATCAATATTTGAATTAGACTTAATAATGGTCTGGCAAGCGATAATAGAGTCGGCAAAATGAATCGCATCTGCAACAAAGACAGTCTTTGGAGAAATAAGATTGAGCGTACGATTAAACTTTATAAGTTCATCGTGATACGTCTTTAGTCGAGTTTTAATTTCTGGACTTAGATCAGGGAACCACTCATCCACGCGCCAGAATATCGTCGGCGCCTGTTGTTCGTTGTTGTCCATCTACACTGATCTCCTTGAGCTTTTTATGACCTTTAAGATGAATCATTATAGCCTGAATGGCAGATGGATTAACACCACTTATCCTTTGAGCTTGACCTAAGGTACGGGGCTTAACGCGTTGCAGCTTATCCTTCTCTTCATTGGAAAGACCGCGGATTTCCGCATATGAAAGTGTCTCAGGAAGAACCAATTCTTCGAGTCTTTTTGACTGCTGAATCAGATCCATTTGTCTCTTGATGTATCCAGAGTATTTTACTTCAATTTCCACGGGTTCCGTCACATTTGGATCCGGATCCACGGTGAAATTGAGCATCTCTAAATGAGAACTAGAAATCTCAGGACGACGCAGCAACTCTTCGAAAGACAAAGACTTTGTCATTTCTGCAGAGGGAATTGTAGCCAATAATTCTTGAATGTCTTTAGTAGGATAAATCTTCGTTGAACGTATTTTTTCATGCAGATCCTGCCTGCGCGCTCTCAATGAAGATAAAACGTCTAAAGACTCTGTTGAGACAATACCAATACGTGCAGCAATATCAGCTAATCTATCGATAGCATTATCTTCTCTTAAAACTAGACGGTGTTCTGCACGAGAAGTGAACATGCGATACGGCTCGCGAGTTCCTTTCGTCACAAGATCATCAATCAGGACACCCATGTAGGCTTCATCACGAGCGAGAATAAATTCTTCTCTGCCTAAAATACTGTGAGCCGCATTGATACCCGCAATCAAACCCTGTCCCGCAGCTTCTTCATAACCAGAAGTTCCGTTGATTTGCCCTGCCAAGAACAACTGACGAATCGTTCTTGTTTCCAAGCGATGCCAGATTTGCGTTGGTTCAATATAGTCATACTCAACCGCGTAACCGTAGCGAACGACTTTTACATTTTCCAATCCAGGGATGGTCTTCAAAAATTGATCTTGAGTCTCTTCCGGCAAACTCGTCGAAATACCCTGAAGATAGATCAAATCAGTATTCAAACCTTCTGGTTCTAAGAAAGTTTGATGACTCACGCGATCTGCAAACCGAGTTACTTTATCTTCGATGGAGGGACAATAACGAGGCCCAACACCTTCAATAATTCCGCAATACATAGGGGATTTATCTAAGTTCCCGCGGATAATGTCGTGGGTAAGTTCTGTTGTACGAGTTAGATAACAAAGAATTTGTGGAAGCTTCAATTGAGTCGATGAGCGATAGCTAAAAGGATAAACCTTTTCATCGCCACCTTGAGGAATTGTTTTTGACCAATCAATACTGTCCTTATGAAGACGCGCCGGAGTCCCCGTTTTCAAACGTTTCACTTCAAAACCAAATTGCGCCAACTGATCTGACAGACCAACCGAAGCCGCATCACCCACACGGCCACCCGCCTCTTGGCGAAGACCGATATGCATAACGCCATTCATGAAGGTTCCCGTTGTGATGATCGTTGCTTTCGCAAAAATCTCGGAACCATCCTGAAGAACCACGCCGACACATAAATTATTCTCTAGAATAAGACGCTTCACCTCACCTTGAAGAACTTCAAGATTAGGCTGATTAAAAAGAGCATCTTTTTGAAACTGAGAATAAAGATGTTTATCGTTTTGCACACGGGTCCCACGAACTGCAGGACCTTTGGAAGAATTTAGACGTTTATATTGAATAGTCGTCTCATCAGCCGCGACGCCCATCTGTCCACCAAGAACATCTAATTCGCGAACCATGTGACCTTTTGCAAGACCGCCGATCGAAGGATTGCAACTCATGTATCCGATGCGATCTGTATTGGTCGTAATCATCAAAGTTTGGACACCCAAACGAGCAGAAGCTAAACAAGCTTCGATACCAGCATGTCCGGCACCAACTACGATCACATCAAATTTTTTATTAGTCATAAATTACTTCCCGATACAAAACTCTTTAAAAACTCGATCCATGATTTGATCATCGAATCGCTTTCCTAAAGTTTCGTGAATCGCGATGAGGGACTCTTTTAATTCAAGAGCCAAGAATTCAGCACCCATCCGCTGATCCACCAAAGCTTGCGATCTTTGCGTGTTTTCTAAAGCCCTAGTTAGATTCTCATAGTGACGAGCATTGGAAATCAAAACTGTGTTTTCCACCTGCAAATCAGCGAACTCTTTAACCAGTTCCTTTAAAACATCAGAACGCACCTTTTTATCAAGAGCGCTGACAAAGAACACCCTTCTTGTGAAGAAGGCTTGGGGATCTTGGATCTTTTGGAAAAATTTACTGTTTTTAAGGGATTTTTCGACAGTTTCTGCAAGTTTAGAGGTGGGCTTAGAGCCCCCAATTCGATCGGTTTTATTAGCTAAAATGAAGGTTTTTTGAGGATCCAAAGACTCTAAAATCTGAATCTCTTCAGGTCCCATACCCTTCTCAATATCAAAAACAAAGAATACCACATCGGATTCATTTTGAGCTTCATAGCTCTTTTGAATACCAATGCGCTCAACTAAATCCGTCGCTTCATCACGAAGGCCGGCGGTATCGACAAAAGTAAACTTAACACCCTCAAAAGTAGTGTCCCCGTGAATGACATCGCGAGTGGTTCCAGGAATGTCTGTAACAATGGCGCGTTCATCTTCTAAGAAAGTATTTAGAAGGCTCGATTTACCTACATTCGGAAGACCTGTAAGTACAACGCGGAAACCATCTTTCAAAAGACGTCCCACTCTGAAAGTCGCGACCAATTCCTTTAAGCCAGCTTCAATCTTACGAAGACGAACTTGCACAACATCATCTTCCACCACAGTGATTCCCTCTGTAGAGAAATCAATGCTGGCTTCAGCATGGGCAAGAATCCAAGTCATATCGTCTTCAATTTCCTCAAGCTTCAAAGAAAGCTGACCTTTTAGTTGGCGTAAAGCTAACTTAGCAGCTTGTTGGCTTTGTGATTCAATCAGTGAAAGGACACTTTCAGCCTGAACAAGATCTAATTTTCCATTCATAAAAGCACGGTAAGTAAACTCACCGCGATCGGCAGGACGTGCACCCAATTGAACGAGTTGTCCCAAGATAGTTTGGCAGATCAGTGGACTTCCATGGCAGGAAATCTCAATCACTTCTTCTCCGGTAAATGATTTACCGTGTTTAAAATAAGTTACCAAAACCTCGTCAATCTCATCACCAGATTGGGCATTTTTCAAATTCCCCAAATAGACTCTATGAGACTCAGGATGTGCAGGCAAGAAAGGACAGATTTTTGAAACAATGGCAAAAGTTTGAGGGCCACTGACTCTGATTACAGAAATTCCGCCCACTCCGTGAGGAGTGGAGACCGCACAAACGGTGTCTTTATCGCGATCTCCTCGGAATGACATAGGGCCCTCTTACTTACTAGTTATCGTGGTGAGCGTCTTCAGCGCCACCAGCAGAATTATTTCCGCCTTTAGCAGGATAAATTTTGATCTTCTTATAAAGGCCATCACCCAATGAACGGCTTTTGATACGAGGATCCTTAGCCAAATACTGGTGAACAACCTTACGATCTTTTGGAGGCAATGCTCTGTAATAAACAGATTTACCTTGTTCGATGCAGATTGCTTTCAAGTTTTCTGCGCGCTCGATCAAAGCATTCGCGGATTCATCACGGTATCCACCGCAATCCACTGTGATGCTTGTTTTATCTTCAGGGAAGTTATGTTGAACAACACGTTTCAAGAACAATTGGAAAGCATCTAACATTTGGCCTTTTTTATCTTTCAACATCTCTTCGTCTCCGCCAGAGAATTGAATAGCTAAAATTGCGCCGCCATCTTCTTCTTTCTCAGAAGAGATCTCAAAAGAAAGGTCGAATTGAGCTTTCTCAATAATCCCCTCAAGAGTCTTTTGAACAAGTGCTTCTACTTCGCTGTTAGCACCTTTGCTTTTTCCGCCGAAAAGCTTACTGAAAAAACCCATTATATCCCCCTAGAACTGATTTACTCGGCACTGCCAAAGTAATTAAAATTTATATTAACGCCGACAACTTTGAAGTGTCGGCTTCCCATTACGCCTTAACGGCTTTAGTTGCTGGCTTAACATCTCTCATGATGAGGTACTGTTGAATGATACCGAACAAAGTACTTACAACCATGTAAAGTGTAAGACCCGCTGGCAATTGCAACATGAATACAGAGAACACAAGTGGCAAGAACATCATGATCTTAGCTTGTGTAGGATCCATTGTTGACGGAGTGATTTTTTGTTGAATGAACATAAACACAGCCATCAAAACAGGAAGAACATAGAACGGATCATGAGCGCTTAGATCATGAATCCAAAGAATGAATGGAGAGTTATACAACTCAACACTGCTTCCGATAACTCTGTACAAAGCAAAGAATACCGGAATTTGAATCAACATTGGAAGACAGCCACCAACAGGGTTTGCACCATGCTGTTTCATTACGGCCATCATCTCAGTGTTCAAGCGCATAGCATCGTCTTTATACTTCTCACGAAGAGCAGCGATAACTGGCTGAACCTTTTGCATCGCTTTCATAGACTTCGCAGACATTAAGTTGAATGGAAGAACACAAAGGCGAACTAGAAGAGTCAACATGATGATCGCAAAACCCCAGTTCCCTACGAAACCGTGGAAAGCCTTCATCACGTACAACAAAGGACGAGAAATCATACCAAAGAAACCGAAATCGATAACTCCAGCAAGTTCAGGATCAACAGATTTCAAAATATCGATGGATTTAGGACCCGCATAGAAGATTTGGCTGAAAGTCATTTCAGGAGCCAACTGCACAGGCTTATAAGTCACTTCAGCAAGAGCTGTTTTATTAGCAACATCCGCAACCAATTTAACTTCTGGAGTGATTTGTGACTTATCTAAAACCACCGCCGTGAAGTACTGAGAACCCACTGAAACAAGTGGTGAGTTTTCAAAACCTTTATTGAAGTTTTCTTTAGAGTTACTGAAATTAACTGTTTCTGTTTTTCCATTGTGGCCCACAAAGAAATCTTGGTGAGAATAAGATGGAAACAAGAACGAGTGAGATTGAGCTACATGAATTTGCTCAGGAATCATCAAAGAGAAACCATTTTTGATAGCATCACTTGGATTAGAAATAGAAATCGTATTCTTAAAAGAAGAGTTTGAAGATTCAAACTGCATGTCTCTTTTAATCGTCATCGCACCAACTTGCGCAACACCAACAAAATGACCAGGAGCTTGTTCAGTGACATTGAACTCAACTGGCTTATCAGAACCAGCAAGTTTCATAGAGAACAAAGCGATCTGTTCAGAAGCTCCCAATTTGATTTTGTTTTTCTCTTTATCTTCATAATTATTCACAGTGAAGTCTTTAAGACCCATGCCGTAATTAGAAAGAGTGAAAGCAACTTTATCATTGGAGAATACAAACTTTTGTTCTTGAACTACGGCTGGTGCAACAACGGTTCCAGATTTTGTATCGACAGGGTTTATTGCAGGAGCTGCGGAAGAAGAAGGATTTGCTGCAGTTGTAGTCTGAGCTACCTCAGTTTTTGGTTTATTATAATTAGGATATTTCTTACCGAGATATGACTGCCAACCGAAATAAACCAAAGCGACGGCGGCGATTGCGATAAGTGTTTTTGGATCAAAAAAAGATTTATCGTTCTGTTGTTGCTGCTGCATGAAGCGTCCCTCCCGGGAGTGGAACCGGATCGTAACCATAAGGTCCACCCGGTCTACATTTACAAACTCTTTTGCCAATTAACCAAAGAGCTTTATGTGTCTTATGTGTTTGAATTGCCTCGAGGGCGTATGCTGAACAACTTGGTTCGAAGCGACAGGCACCACCAAGATGAGTGGTTCCGATAGATCTATAGGCAGCGACGAAAAACCAAAGGAAAGCCTTAAAGGTTTTTTCGTACGACTTGTAAACCACGTTCCAAAGCTTTAACAAATTCCCCGTGTGGGAGGCCTTTGTAGAAGTTTTCTTCCATGGGTCTAAAGATAAGATTGATGTCAGCTTCAAGTGGGTTCCCAGCTTTAAGCGACTCTCTGAAGTATTCGCGGCTCCAACGTTTCAACTTATTTCGAACAACTGCAGAGCCGACTTTTCGACTTGCCGTTACCCCAAAACGCAACTGACCTACTGAGTTCTTCTGATAATTCAGAAGCAACCATTTCGTAGGCCAGTGTCTTTTCCCAGATTGTTTGAGAGCGAGAAATTCAGAACTGCGCTTAATAATTAGTGGAGAACTATTTTCCACCAGTAGAAACCGTTAGACGTTTTCTACCTTTTGCGCGACGACGATTTAGAACTTCTTGACCAGCTTTAGTAGCCATTCTTGCACGGAAACCGTGAGTAGTTTTGCGACGTTTGTTTGATGGTTGGTATGTACGTTTCATTTTCTCTATCTCCTGATACTTTTTACGACGATTAACGTCAGTTACGCCGACCAATGAATACAGAAATGCAGTCAAATACGGTGGCGACTAAATGTGCTTCCCACAAAGTTGCTTCCAACTAGATACGTGGGGCACTAATTAATCACAATGCAGCATCAAGGTCAACTGTTGAAAACTTCAGCTCCCCTTGTTAAGAGGTGCCCTAGGTCTGTTAAGACAGGCCGCCGAGGGGACGTGCGCGTGGAGTTGAACTCTTCTTTCTGGAATTTGATTAAAACGAAAATGAAGAGCCGTAACGATAACAACAAGTTATTGGATACCTGGCTAGATCCTATTGAGTATATCAGCACTGCAGGTACTCAAGAGCGTCCCAAATTGATACTAGGGGTACCCAATGCCCTCCATCAGTATTTCGTTATTGAGAACCTTCAAGATAAGATTTACGCAGAAATTTCAGATACTTACAACAATCCGTTTGAAGTAGAATTCAGCATCACCGGAAGTAAGGTGAATGCTCATATCGAAACCGCAGGTAGTTCACTTGAGGAAGCCCTTGGTGGATCTGAAGTCCTCCAGGCTCAACTTGGTCGTAGTCAGGGTAGCCAGACTACTCAACATAGGTCTAGTTCTGAAGGGTCTTTGAATAGTGATCTTACTTTTTCGACCTTTGTCGTGGGTAAAAACTCTGAGTTTGCCCATGCTGCCTGTTATAACGTAGCTAGGAACCCGGGAGCGGACGATTATAATCCTCTCTATATATATGGACCGGTTGGGATGGGTAAAACCCATCTTTTACATGCCACTGGAAACCATATTCGTGATCAATTTCAGCACCTTAGAATTACTTATATCTCTGCAGAGCGTTTTATGAATGAGTGTATTTCAGCGATTCGTCGCCATGAAATGGATAAGTTCAGACAAAAATATCGAGAGAATTCAGATATTTTGCTGGTGGATGATGTTCAATTCATCGCCCGCGGGGAAGCTGTTCAAGAGGAATTTTTTCACACTGTGAACAGTTTCATCGATAGTCGTAAGCAGGTTATCCTGGCCAGCGATCGTATGCCCAAGGATATTCATGGCCTTGAAGACCGTAGTCGTACCCGTCTTGAACGCGGTTTGATCGTGGATATCACAATGCCGGATCTTGAAACACGTATCGCAATTCTTCGCTACAAAGCGGAGAAATATAACGTGCGCATGCCAGAAGATGTTGCAACCTACATTGCAAGAATCTCTAAACGTTCAATTAGAGAGCTCGAAGGCAACTTAAAAAAGGTCAAAATGTTCTCTGAACTTCAAGGTCTTCCGATTGATAGCGAGCTCGTGAAGCGCATTCTTTCGCATCATGAAACTCAGTCCACTATTTCTGTGGAAGAGATTCAAAAACTAGTGGCTGATCACTTTAAAGTCAGAGTTTTAGACCTCAAAGCATCGACGCGCGCGAAGCCAATTGTCGTTCCACGTCAAATTGCGATGCATTTAATTAAGAAGTTTTTGGATAAATCTTTGGTAGATATCGGCAAAGCTTTTGGCGGAAAAGATCACACAACTGTGATGAATGCTCTAGAACGGGTCAAGAATCTACAGGCAACGGATCAAGATATTGCGAAAGATATCGAAGACTTGGAACAGAGAATCCACAATATCACAGGGGTGTGAATGTGGACTGTGGATAGAGATGTGGAAGGCTCTGGGGTTAAAAATGTGGATCCAAGTTACCCCCAAAAACAGAGCTTTTCGTGCAAACTTGTACAGAGTCTTTATCCACAAGTGTTTTTTAGTGTTTACACGTACTTAGGGGATTTGTTAGGTTTTCCACGCCCCTACTACTACTACTAGTTATTTATATTATAAGTAATAGATAATAAGAGAGCGTATTAAAGAGGACTTTATGAAAATTGAAATTGATAAGAGAGATCTATTAAGCCTTATCGGAAAAACTCAAAACATTGTTGAGAAGCGCAATACAATGCCCATCCTCATCAACGTTCTTCTTGAGGCAGATCAAAACTTGTTAAAAGTTTTCGCTACAGATTTGGAAGTAAGTCTTACCGATCAAATCAAGGCGCAAGTCACTCAATCAGGTAAAGTCGCTGTTTCAGCAAAAAGTCTTTTCGAAATTGCAAAAGAACTTTCTGAAGGACCGATCACACTGATCAAAAAAGAAAATAACTGGCTGGAAATCAAACAAGGGAAATACACTTCTAAAATTGTTGGTATCTCTGCAGAAGAATATCCAATCTTCCCTACTTTCAATTCTCAGGCATTCATCAAAATTGACGCTCAAGTTTTGAAAGAGATGATTGATAAAACAATTTACTCTGTATCGAACGACGAAACTCGTTATCACTTGAACGGTGTATTCTTTGAATTGAATCCGCAAACAGGTTTCAAAATGGTTGCGACTGATGGACACCGTATGAGCTTGGTTAGCAAAGCTTCTTCGGATATCAAAGTTAGCGCCACTCAAGGTGTTATCATTCCTCGTAAAGGTCTTCATGAAATCAAAAAGATTCTTGAAGGCATTGACGGACAAGTTGAAATTGCAGTTGAGGGCTCACAATTCGTATTGAAACATTCATCAACAATTTTGATGATTCGTTTGATTGAAGGAAAGTACCCGAATTATCAACAGTTTATTCCACAGAAACTTCCGCAAAAAGTTATGATCAACAAAGAAGCTTTCTTAACTTCTTTGAAACGTGTGTCTTTGCTGGCGAATCAAAAATCAAAAGCAGTTCACTTGAATCTAACAAACGGTCGTATGGAAATTTCTTCGAACAATCCAGAATTGGGTGACGCGAAAGAAGAAATCGAAGTTGAGTATTCAGGCAATGAAATCAAAATCGGTTTCAACGCAAAATACATCACTGACATTTTAACTTCGATCAACAATGAAAAAGTTGATTTCGAATTGAATGATCATTTATCACCAGGACTTGTAAGACCTCACAATGATCAGTCTTACACTTGCGTGATCATGCCTATGAGAATCTGATGATTTTTGAAAGACTACGTCTGGTTAATTTTCGTAATTATCGAGACGTAGTTCTCTCTTTCTCTCCACGAGTGAATGTTTTCCTCGGAGAAAACGGTCAGGGAAAAACAAATCTTCTTGAAGCCATGTACATGATTTCCCAAGGAGACTCTTTTCGCTACTCTGACAATTCCACATTGATCAATTCGAATAATCAAGAAGCACTCATTCAAGCTTTGATTAGCCAAAACGATCTTCACTACAAATTAAAAATGGGTTTGTCGAAATCTCGCAAAGTTCTAACGTTAAACGAAAAACGTGTGAACTCGGCCGATGTTAGAAAAATATTTGCTAGTGTAGTGTTTAGTCCGGAAAGTTTAGCTTCGATCAAAGAAGGTGCAGATCATCGCCGCGAATTGGTGGATGAGCTCCTAGTCACTTTTGACCGAAAAAATGTAAATTTAATCTCGGATTATCGAAAAGCCCTGAAAACGCGCAATAAGATCCTTAAAAACTTTTTAGAAGGTTTACAGGATAAAATGGTCACCGAGAACCTTTTAGAGTCTCTAAGCCCTAATTTTGTGCGTTTGGCGACGGATTTAACCTATGCTCGCACCTCCGCTTTGCAAGGTTTGGCCAAAGAGTTCAATAATGCTATGCAATACATTTCTGGAAATTCCGCTGTGGATATCTCCGTGGAATATGTGGTTTCCGATCAAAATGCGCTGAAATTTTCCCGAGAAGAGGTTCAATCTGCACTCGAAAAACGCATGTTGGAACTGCATGATGCAGAGCTCTCTAGTGGGACCAGTCTAGTGGGTCCTCATAAGCATGACATCGTCTTCCTATATGGTGGAAAAGACTCAAGATTTTTTTGTAGCCAGGGGCAGCAGAGAGCGATCATATTGTCTTTCAAAATGGCCCAAATTGTGTATCATAGGAAGGCTCACGGAACCTATCCTGTGCTGATGTTAGATGACGTACTTTCCGAGCTCGATAAAGCCAAAAGAGAAGCGTTGATTACGTTCTTACACGAGATCAATACGCAGATTTTTGTTACGACCACGGATTTCACATTACCTGACAGCTTCAGCCTCGATCAACTTTCCGTCGTGCGAATCAAGGATGGTCTTATCCTTGATTAACGCTACTTTGATTTTTCGATGAAATTTTTCATCGTGATTTTTTGAAGTAAGCAGATTTTCAGTGAGGGGTACAGAGTGTCCGAAGAACAAACATCATATTCCGCCGATTCGATTCAGGTCCTCGAAGGACTTGAGGCAGTTCGTAAACGTCCCGGTATGTATATCGGTGACACAGTTTTCAAAGGTTATCATCATCTTGTGTATGAGATTGTGGATAACTCGGTAGACGAACATCTTGCTGGTTATTGCAAAACTATCAAGGTCACAATCAACGCTGATGAATCAGTAACGGTTGAAGATGATGGTCGTGGTATTCCCGTTGCGACTCAAAAACAAACTGGAAAATCTGCTCTTGAACTTGTTATGACGGTTCTTCATGCCGGTGGTAAATTCGACGGCGGCGGTTATAAAGTTTCTGGTGGACTGCATGGTGTGGGTGCTTCCGTTGTGAATGCACTTTCCACTCGCGTAGCTGTGGAAGTTCAACGTGATGGTCACTTCTGGAGACAAAATTACGAGCGTGGAAAAATCATGGCTCCTGTTGAAAAGGGTGAGGAATCTAGTAAGACAGGAACAAAAGTTACGTTCAAACCAGATCGCGAAATTTTCAAAGATGAAACTATCATTTACGACTTCGCTACCCTAGCAAATCGTTTCCGTGAACTGGCTTTCTTGAATGCCGGTCTTCATATTTCTTTAACGGACGAACGCACCGGCAAAAAACAAGATTTCCAATATGCTTTGGGTGTTGCTGAATTTGTTAAATACATGAATCAATCTAAAAAAGCTCTTCACAATGAAGTGGTTTACTTCAAGGGTGAAAAAGATGAAGTTGAAATTGAGATTGCCATGCAGTGGAATGATTCTTACTCAGAATCTGTTTTCACTTACGCAAATAACATCAATACGCACGAAGGTGGTACTCACTTAGTTGGTTTCCGTGCGGCTTTGACTCGTACGACAAATGCTTATGCGACTGAAAAAAATCTTTTAAAAGATCTAAAAACAAATCTTGAAGGTGAAGACATCCGTGAAGGTTTGGCCGCGGTTATTTCTGTAAAAGTTCGTGAGCCTCAGTTTGAAGGTCAAACTAAAACTAAACTTGGTAATGCCGAAGTAAAAGGTATTGTTGAGTCTTTGGTAAATGAAAAATTGGCGGATTGGATGGATCGCAATCCTGCGGTCGCAAAGAATATTATCATGAAGTGCGTGGAATCTGCGCGTGCTCGCGAGGCTGCTCGTAAAGCTCGTGATCTGACTCGTCGTAAAACAGCTTTGGATGGCGGTTCTCTTCCAGGAAAAATGGCGGACTGCCAAGAACGTGATCCAGCACTTTGTGAATTGTACCTGGTGGAAGGGGACTCTGCCGGCGGATCTGCGAAACAAGGTCGTGATCGTCGTACTCAAGCAATTTTGCCATTGAAAGGTAAAATTCTAAACGTAGAAAAAGCTCGTTTTGATAAAATCATTTCAAGCGAAGAGATCAAAGTTATTATCTCCGCTCTTGGTACTGGTATCGGCAAAGACAATGTGAACGTTGATAAAATCCGTTATCACAAAATTATCATCATGACGGATGCCGACGTCGACGGTTCACATATTATGACTTTGCTTTTGACGTTCTTCTATCGCCAAATGCCATTGGTACTTGAGCGCGGTTATGTGTATATCGCACAACCACCTCTTTACCGTGCGAAAAAAGGTAAAGACGAAACTTATCTAAAAAATGAAGCGGCTTTAACCGAGTATCTTTTGAGCTCTGGTTTGAATAACTTTAAAATCAAAGGAAAAGAAAATCTTCCTGAAAGCGAACTTCGCCAGTTGATCTTGAACATTCAAAGATTCAATGATTTGCTACGTGTTTCTTCGAAAAAATACGACAAAGATGTCCTTTACTTCTTGTTGAGTAAAATCCCAGATTTCGAAAAAACTTTGGCTGATGATGCGAAAATGACGGCGGTACTTAAAGATCTCGGTGCGTGGATTAATTCTGATCCAAAACTTGGAATTACAGAGTACAAAGGCGAAGTGAAGCAAGATCCAGAAACTGGTAAATCTTATAGCGAGATCTACACTGTTCGTTATGCAGATCGTATGACGACTAAGTTTGGTCTTGATAATTTACGTTCTTCAGAAGTTATTGAGCTTCGTAAAATTTGGGCGGAAATCCAAAAAATCAGCTCATTGCCGATCACGATTCTTCAAGGTGAAACGGAATTCCAGTTTGAAAATTACACTGAATTCTCTGCCCACATTATGGAATCTACGAAAAAAGGAATCTACATCCAACGTTATAAAGGACTGGGAGAGATGAATCCTGAACAGTTGTGGGACACTACGCTGAATAAGGAAAACAGAACTCTTTTGAGAGTAAGTATCGAAGACGCAGTTGCGGCTGACGAAACATTCTCAATCTTGATGGGTGAAATGGTAGAGCCTCGTCGTCAATTTATCCACGACAATGCCCTTCTTGCTCGCAGCTTGGACGTTTAATTTTTTATCGGATGCACTCTGATTTTATCAGTGTGCAAACTGGTTAGTTTGATTGCTCCGATAAATTCGGAGTATAGACAGGTGAAGTATGGAAAATAATTCTGAAAAAGGCGTAACCCTCGTCGACATTAGTAAAGAAATGCGTGGTGCATATCTTCAATACTCTATGTCGGTCATTGTTGGTCGTGCACTTCCTGACGTACGTGATGGTTTAAAACCTGTACATCGTCGTGTTCTTTTCGCACAAAGCGAAATGAACAATCGTTCGAATCGCCCTTATCTGAAATCTGCCCGTGTTGTCGGCGACGTAATCGGTAAATACCATCCACATGGTGACTCTGCTGTTTATGAAACAATGGTTCGTATGGCCCAAGACTTCTCTTTGAGATATCCTCTTGAAGACGGTCAAGGAAACTTCGGTTCTATCGACGGTGATAGCGCGGCAGCTATGCGTTACACTGAAATTCGCATGACCCATCTTGCAGAGGAATTGCTTGCGGATATTGAAAAGGAAACTATTCCTTTCGGTCCCAACTACGATGACTCTTTAGAAATCCCACTTGTACTTCCAGCTAAATTCCCTAACTTGTTGGTGAATGGTTCTACAGGTATCGCCGTAGGTATGGCGACCAATATTCCTCCGCACAATTTGGGCGAAGTTATTGATGGCTGTGTGCATTTGATCAACAATCCTAATGCACAACTTGAGGAACTTCTTCAGTTTATCAAAGGTCCTGACTTCCCGTCTGCTGGTGTAATCGCCGGTCGCGAAGGTGTTCTTCAAGCTTATAAAAAAGGCCGTGGCATCATCACTTTGAAAGGTGTTGCTGAAGTTGTTCCTAATAAAGACCGTGAAGAAATTATTATCACAGAGATCCCTTATCAAGTGAATAAGGCCAAGCTCATTGAAAGCATGGCTGACCTTGTTCGTGATAAACAAATTGAAGGTATTTCTGATATCCGTGACGAGTCTTCACGTGAAGGTATGCGTATCGTTGTTGTTCTTAAGCGCGGTGAAAATGCTAGCGTTATCTTGAACAGACTTTACAAATTCACGCAGCTTCAAACTAGCTTCGGTATCATTATGTTGGCGTTGGATGCAAAAAACCAACCGGTAACATTTGACCTTAAAGGTATGCTTGAAGCGTTCATTGATCATCGTCGTGACGTTGTTACGAAACGTTGTATCTTCGAACTTAAGAAAGCTCTTGAGCGCGCTCACATCTTGGAAGGTTTGAAAAAAGCCCTCGATCATATCGAAGAAGTTATTAAAACTATTCGTGCTTCCAAAGAGGCTAATGCCGCTCGCGAAGCCTTGATGGAAAAATTTGAGTTCAGCGAACGCCAAGCTGTGGCTATCTTGGAAATGCGTCTTCAACGCTTGACTGGTTTGGAACGTGATAAAATCATCGCTGAACTTGCTGAACTTCAAAAACAAATTGATTGGTTGAGATTCGTACTTGCTGACGTAGCAGAGATTTACAAAATCATCGTTGGCGAACTTCAAGATATCAAAAAACGCTTCGCGGATTCTCGTCGTACACAGATTACTGGCGATATGTCAGACATCGAAGACGAAGATTTGATCGCTGATGAAGACATGGTTGTTACAGTTACCAACACGGGTCTTATCAAGCGTATGCCTACTGCTGAATATCGCGTGCAAAAACGTGGTGGTAAAGGCTTGAAGGGCATGGAGACTAAAGAGGAAGATTACGTAACGGATCTATTCTCTGCTTCTACGAAAACAATGCTTCTTGTCTTCACTGATAAAGGTAAAGTTTATTGGGTTAAAGTTCATAAACTTCCACTTGGAAGCAGAACTTCAAAAGGTAAATCGTTGGCAAACGTTGTTCAACTTTCTAACGGAGAAAGCGTCCGCGCGATTCTTCCAGTAGACGAGTTCAACGACAAACAGTTCGTCGTGATGTTGACTGAAAAAGGTATTATCAAGAAAACATCATTGGATTCATTCGCGAATCCAAGAACTGCAGGTATCATTGCGTTGACGACAGATTTAGAAGATGGCGTTATCGCTGTTAAGATTTCTGACGGTCAAAGTGATATCTTCATTGCAACTAAAGAAGGCATGTCTATTCGTTTCAATGAAAATGATGTTCGTGAAATGGGTCGTACCGCTCGCGGCGTGAAAGCAATCACACTTGCAAAAGATGATTCTGTTGTTGCGATGGAAGTTCTTGAGAAGAATACGACGGATACTATCCTTATGGTGACTTCTAAAGGTTACGGAAAACGCTCAGAAACAGGCGAATACCGTATCCAATCTAGAGGTGGCGTAGGTATCATTACTCAAAAAACAACTGATAAAGTCGGTCTTGTTATCGGAACTAAAAAAGTTTCAGAGAAGCATGAATTGATTCTTTCTACTGATAACGGACAAGTTATCCGTATGAAGATGTCAGACATCTCAATCCTTGGACGTAACACTCAAGGTGTGCGTTTGATCAACATCGATGAAAAAGATGAGACTGTAACAGGTGTTGCGGTGGTTGAAGATGATCACTCTGAGGAAGCTGCTGTTGTGGCGACCGAGGGTGTAAAACATTAAGATGATCAGAACACTTCTGGTTGTTTTAGTGCTGGTTCTTTCTGCCTGCTCTTCACAGGAAGAGGGCGATTTTAAACAAGCACAAAAAAACATTACTCAGGGTCACTTCAAGGTGGCCCTGAGTTTTTTGGATCGTGTGGTAAAACGAAATGCTCCGACGGAACTTCCTTTGGAGGCTGCTCGAGAGGCCGCAAGAATTTCATTCTTTGAATTAAAAGATTATCCAAAAACGATCGAGTATTATCACTTCATTGTCTTACATGCCCCTGATGAAAAAGAACGTCTAGAAGCTCAGAAACAAATTGCCGCGATTTATTTCAATAACCTTCAGGACTACAAAGCGGCCATTGTTGAATACAGTAAGCTTCAGCAAATGCCCCACACTGATCTTGAAGCTGCTCAATATAAAATGAATGTGGCCCGGGCCCATTATTATATGAACAATTTCTTTCAAGCCGAGTCAGAGATCGACAACCTACTTCGCTTAAGAGCCGATGATAATATTCGCTTCAGTGCTTTGATGCTGAAGGGAAATATCCTGGTCGGAAAAAAGGAATTTGGAAAAGCGACGGACATCTTTAAGACTTTGATGCAAAACTACCCACAGAAATCGATTCAAGAAAATGTGGGGTTAACTCTTGCCGTCTGTTATGAGGAAAATAATAACTTCAAAGAAGCGATCAAAGTTCTTGAGGGATATCGTGGTAAATACAATCCACCAGAATATATAGAACTTCGTATTAAACGCCTGCAAGAACGTTTGAAAAATGCTCCGGGAGCCAGGGGCTTAAGGAAGTAATGAAGAATAACTATATAATTTTTGCATCTATTGGCTTTGAACTTGTCGGCTTGATCGTCGGATGTTTTTACCTTGGTGATTATTTGGATTCGAAATATCACACAAAGGGCCTTATTTTTGTGGGTCTGAGTTTGCTCTGTTTAATGGGTTGGCTTTTTAGAGTCATCTGGCTTTTAAAACGAATTCAGGATCAAGAAGAGAAAAGCTCGAAAAAAGACGAAAAGTAACAGCGAAAGAAAAAGTGAAAAAAGTCCTAATTTTCCAAGGGCTCATTAGTATTCTTGGAAGCCTCCTTCTAGCTATTTTTACCGCGCCGCCCCAGGTATATTCATTCCTGGCGGGCTCGCTTGTTATTTTTATTAGCTTTCTTATGCTTGGAGTTGGCTTCAGTCTTATCTTTCAGAAGAAATTGATTGCCCTAGCCATCTCGATCATTGTATTTAAGTATGCGATTTTAGGGATTATTATCTTCACGATCGTGAAGCTACCATGGTTCACACCATTGTGGTTCGCGATGGGTGTTGCGAGCTTCGTACTCTCAGCAATTTATTTTGCTATCAGCGAAGGTCTTAAAAAAGGAAACGACAATGTCATTTAATTGGACACAACTTATTCCTGGCGTTGGCCACCATTACGATCACGTTGCCACTCTTGCGATTACTACTGTTGCAACTTTCGGAATTGGTCTTGCTGCTCGTGCATCTTTGGGAAAAGGTGAAACAGCGGTATTGCCTGCAGATAAATTTTCTCTTCGTGGTGTAATGGAAATGCTGACTGAAACAATGTCAGGCCTTGCGGAAATGGTTATCGGTGAACACGGTAAGCATTACGTACCATTTTTCACTTCAGTATTCTTCTTCATCGTATTCAACAACTTGGTTGGTATGATTCCAGGGATGACTCCTGCGACTGAAAACATCAATACAACTTTTGGTTTCGGTATTTTGATGTTCTTGTTCTATAACTTCCAAGGTGTAAAAGAAAACGGCATCGTTGCTTATCTTAAGCATTTCATGGGCCCAGTTATTTTCTTGGCTCCATTGATGTTTGTGATCGAAATCGTATCTCACTTAGTAAGACCTTTCTCTTTGGGTCTTCGTCTTGCGAACGTAATGATGGGTGACCACACAGTTCTTTCTGTGTTCCTCGATCTAGTTCCAATTGGTGTTCCAATTCCATTCTATATGATGGGATTGTTTGTCTGTTTTGTTCAGGCTTTTGTATTTACATTGCTTTCAATGGTCTATGTAGCATTCGCGATTGCACACGATCACTAAAAGGCAAATTAATCATCATCATGTTAAGGAGATTTACATGAAAAAAATGTTCGTAGTTTTGGCTGCTATGTTGGTATCTGTTTCTGCTTTTGCTCAAGAAGCTGCTCCAGCAGTTGCTGCAGTTGGTTCTGATAAAGGTTTGGTAGCTATCGCTGCTGCTTTGGCAATCGCTTTGTCTGTATTCGGTGGTGCTTTGGCTCAAGGTAAAACTGCTGCTACAGCTCTTGAAGGTATCGCTCGTAACCCAGCGGCTTCTGGTAAACTTTTGATCCCAATGATCTTGGGTCTAGCTCTTATCGAGTCATTGGTTATCTACGCATTGATCATCGCTTTGAAACTTTCTTAATTAGAAAGATTCTAACGAATCAATTCAAAAAAGGCTGGGGAAACCGGCCTTTTTTATTTAAAAGGTACCTGCTTCCTATTCGTTCAATTCGGTACATCGTTTTCCCGTCATCCATTTTAAAAATTAAAAGAAATAATAAAAAAGGCGTTTGACCTTGGCCCGAGGGGAAGCTCGAAGGTGTTCTTGAGGTTAGGATGAAGAACTGGCTTACAATTGGACAATTCTCTAAGGAAATTGGTGTCTCCGCGAAGGCTCTTCGCCTTTATGAAGATATGGGACTAATTAAATCCCATGCCCGTTGCGAAAACGGATATCGCTATTATCATGAAGACCAAATTCTGAAAGCTCGTCGTTTGAAGGAGTTTAAAGATTTAGGATTTTCACTATTAGACATCAAAGGACTTTTGGAAGTCGATGATGAGCTTGACTCTAAGAAACTCATGGATGGAATGAAATCTCGTCTGTTGCTAATTTCTGAGCAGGCTGAGCTTCTTCAAGGTCAAAAAAATCAAATCGAAAACATCCTCTCTTTTTTGGAAAAGAAATCAGAGCCCTTGGAGGCTCAACAAAGGAGAGCGATTATGAGTTTTTACGGGAAAGTTTCAATCTTGGTAACCGGTTGTGATGGCCTAGAAAAGACGGCCGGTTTTATTCAACAGCACTATCGAAGTTCTCAGCAAGATATATCAATCCTTAATTGGCATGAAGAATTGATTCTGCCAGAAGAGAAACCCTACATTTTGATCGTTCCGGAAAAGTATTTAACTTCTGAAAGAATTTTAGAAATTAATGCTGACGTCATCGTCATTAAAAGTCTGAGTGTCCATTCGGTGGAGATTGAGAAAACTTATCTTCGCCTTTTTGCAGAAGTGGGTCCTCACGTTACGACGGTGATTAATGCTGATGATAGAGCTTCCGTTTCATTTGCTGGGAATAAAGAAGTTCAAAAAGGTCGAATTTTTATTTTTCAAAAAATCGCGTGTTGGAAAAACAAATTCAACATATCGGTGGAATTATAAGCAGTGGTGATGAACTGGATATCTATGGATTTAATTTAAAATCAAAAGTGCATTTAAAGGTTGATCGCATTATGGCCTTTGAAGAAGAAATTGCCTTGATCTCCTCCTTAGCTGCGGTGATGACTGTTGGCTTTGATCAAGAGAAGTTAAAAATATTTTAAGATCGATATGTAAAAAAAAGACCACTTATTACGGTGGTCTTTTTTAAAATATGTACCAAAATGAACAAATAGGAAGCAGGTACCTTTAGAGGTATTTATTTACTACTGCTTCTACGCGATCTTGAATGCGTTTCATGCCTGCGGCAGTCGTTGCTTCATAACGAACAACCAAAACAGGTTGAGTGTTTGAAGAGCGGCATAAAGCCCAACCGTCTGCGAAGCTTAAACGGATTCCATCTGTGAAATCTACTTTATAATCTGCACCGGCTTTTTCAGGGAAAGCTTCGATCATTTTTTCTACGATCAAAACTTTCTTTTCTTCTGTTGTGTCGATGCGGATTTCTGGAGTGTTAAATGCTGGAGGTAAGCCTTCGAGCAATTGAGGAATAGTCTTCCCTGTTTTTGCCAGGATCTCTACCAAACGAAGTCCAGCGTATGGAGCATCGTCATATCCGTAGTTGCGATCGGCGAAGAACACGTGACCGGACATTTCTCCACCAAATGGAGCTTTCTCAACTTTGATTTTTTCTTTAACCAACGAGTGACCTGTTTTCCACATGATTGGCTGACCACCGTGTTTTGCGATGTCGTGATACAAACGATCAGAACATTTTACGTCGCCGATAATCTTGGCACCTTTTTGTGTTTCAAGGATTGCACGCGAAATAATTACCATCAGCTCGTCACCGTAGATCATGCGGCCTGTATGGTCCACAACACCGATACGATCGGCATCACCGTCGAAACCAATACCGCAAACTGCACCTTCTTTAAGAACTTGAGCTGCAAGATCTTTCAAATTTTCTTCAACAGTTGGATCCGGATGGTGATTAGGGAATGTTCCATCTGGTTTTTCAAAAAGAATCGTTGGAGTCAGTCCCACAGCTTCGAAAAGACCTTTAACAACAGATCCACCGGCGCCATTTCCACAATCCAGAACAATTTTAATGTCTTTCATGTGACCAAACTCTTTTTTATAGCGCTCGTAGTACATCGGCTTGATATCGAAATGTTCTTCTGAACCTTTTCCGTCGATGTATTCATTTTTTTCGATGATTTCACGAAGCTTCTGAATTTCGGCGCCGAAGATGGTCGATTTACCAACAGAGATTTTAAAACCATTAAACTCAGGTGGATTGTGTGAGCCAGTTACTTGAACAGCCCCGTCAACACCCTTCATTTCAAATGTTGAGAAATAACATACTGGCGTGGTTACAAGACCCAAGTGAATAACTTTAGCTCCAGAGTCAGTAAGACCCTTCGCTAGATTTTTTACGATAGCATCGCAGCTAACGCGTGCATCATGGCCAATGGTCACAGTTGGGTTTGAGATGTTTTTATTGTGCTTCATGTAAACAACATAGGCGCGACCCAAAAGGTATGCGAAGTGGTCGTCGAATTGGCCATTATAAACGCCGCGGATGTCGTATTCTCTAAAAATCACTGGTACGTACATTGTAACCTCATTTTGTCTACGGTCTGAACTTTGTCAGAGTAAGCATTTGGAATCATTAGAAATAATATTAACTATGAATGCTGTCGAGCTAATTTTATAGCCCAGCGAATGGCATCAAGCATTGAGCTTGGATTGGCTTTATTTTTACCGAAAATATCCTTAGCAGTCCCATGATCCACGCTTGTGCGAACAAACGGAATACCCAATGTAATATGTACTCCACTGTCCTGGCCATGAATCATTTTAAAAGGAATCAATCCCTGATCGTGATAGAGGGTTACATAAACAGAATACTTCTTCCAGTTCTCAGGGAAGAAAGCCGCATCAGGCACTAAGGGTCCTTCAATCGGAATTTTATGTTCTTTCGCGAAAGCTTTTAGATTGGGAAAAATCAGAAGTTCTTCCTTCCCGATCAAACCTTCTTCACCGGCATGTGGATTGAGACCTAAAATTCCGATCGGCTTTTTTTGCCATGATTTTGGCAAAGACTTTCGAACTTGGTTAGCATGCAAAAGTGCTTCAGCAACGACCGAGAAACTAAGGTGCTTAGTGATATTTGCAATGGGCAAGTGTCCTGTCGCCAAAACGACGTTGAAATGCTCGCCGATAAACCCCATGTGCACGGATTTAACCTTAGAAATTCGTTTCAAAATATCAGTGTGGCCCAGATCTTTAAATCCAGCCTCTTTGATTGAAGTTTTAGAAAGAGGAGCGGTCGCCATCGCATCAACCTTTTTGTGAAAACAGGCTTTAGCGGTTTGCTCAACCCAGTGGGCCGGCGATAGGTCAGAGGCGATATCAACTAAATAGGGACCTTCGATTTTTAAGGCTTCATCGAGGTCATCGACTGTGATGCGCGTAAATTTTTCGTCAATGAGCTTGAGGTACTTAGCTGAAGCGCCATCCTTGCGCCACAAAAAGAATTGAACTCCCTTTTGTGGGCCCAGTTTGTGGAGTGCCTTGGCAGTGACTTCCAAGCCAATGCCGTCGTGATCTCCAGTGGTGAGAACGACTTTGCAGGCACTCATGGTTTTACTCGTTAATTCTTACGAAGGATTCATCTCGTTTATTCTGAAGCCAGAATTTCAGCTGACGTTTGAAGCTTGTTTCCAAAAGTTGCGCTTTAATTCTTTCTTTTGCTTTTTCGAATTTTGGATCCGTCGTCAACTTTTTACCCGTAAGTTTTACGATATGGAAACCAAGACGTGATTTTACAATACCGGTTGTTTCGCCAACTTTAAGATTGGAAATGGCTTCTTCGATTTCTGGAAGAAATTCTCCGGACTTAAATGTTCCTAAAGTTCCGCCAGATGAAAAATTAGGATCTTCGCTGTATTGTTCAGCTAAAGTTTCGAAGCTTTCACCGTTGCGAAGTTTAGCAAGAACAGTTTCTGCGCGTTTATAAGCGGACTCTGACCCGCCTTTTTTGGGACTAAAGAAGATATGCGCAACGCTGAACTCGTCGATGGATGGACGGCTGTTGGGATTATTTTTAAGATATTCATTCAAAGCATCATCATCAGAAATACGAAGTTTAGAGATGATCTCTTGGTCCATCAAAGACTGCTTTTCAATTTTTTCTTTTAAGAAGACTTTGTATTCACTAGCCGTGATGCCCTGACCTTTAAGAATGTTCTCAAGTTCTGCCTCAGGAACATTGTTTCTTTTGGCCATATCTTTGAATTCAGCTTCAACACGGTCATTAGTCACCGCAAGATTGAGGCGTTTGATTTCGGATTCAATCAATTTTTCATTAATCAAATAATTAAGCTGAGCCTTGCGATCACCTTTAAGACTGTCTACAGACTTATCCATCAATAGAGCGTCGTCGACCATACCAGGTTTGGTCATACGTTTTTGTAAAAGCTTAAGATCTGACTCAAGTACGATCTCGGAGTTAACCACAGCCAAAGTTTTTTCGACCACTTCGGCTTTTACCGGGGCAGACATCATCAAAGCAAATAAAACACTAATCATTCGTTCCTCGAGTATCGACAGAGATAGAGTTCATCAAATCATAGTCTTTGAGGACTTTACTACTTCTGAGCTGTGCATCAAGCCATGCGACATATTCCGCCTGCTCGCGTTGTGCTTTTAGGCCGCGAATAATCTGTGGCTTTACTTCGTCTAGAGGAGCTGTCGAGGCCGGTGCTTTCTTTTCAACTTTGATAAGATGAACGCCAAATGGACTTTTAACCGTTTGTAAGCCTGATCCTGCGCTGAAAAGAGGATCAAAGTAGTCCACAGTTCCCTTCTCAATCCAGCCCACTATGCCGCCGCTTTTAGCTTCAGGTGTGATCGAGAACTTCTTCGCTACTTCAGAAAAATCTTTCGATTTTAGATCCAATTTGATCGCGTCAGCCTTGGCTTCATTATCGACGACCACCTGGCGAATATAAATGCGTTCTTTGCGCTTATACTGATCTTTGCGGTCTTCGTAATAGCGTTTGATCTCTTCGTCGGAAGGATTTTTGACTTTTTCATTAATTTTTTTAAAAACTTCCCGTTCGATCAAAACGTAGCGAAGTTCCTCGCGCCACTCTGAGAAAGAAAGATTTTCTTGAGCTAAAGATCTTCGAAATGAAAGATCGTCTGGATAGTTGGCTCGCAACTTATCCACCTCTTTATCCAGAGCGTTTTCCGAAACCACGATGCTTTGGGCTCGCGCCCAATCAAGAGTGAGACTTTTTACGAGGAAATCGCGCAAAATTTCTTCTTTAATTCTGTGAATATTGTTTGGATCTTTGGCCGCCAGAGCATCGAAGTTGCGCAGCTTTCGGGCGAGCTGATTGGCGAACTCCTTTGTTGTGAGAACATGATCATTCACTTGTTCAACGGGCTTCTTTGAAAGGCGTTGATAGTTAGACGGACAACCCGCCAAAGCGATACTCATTAAAATAAAAAGCCCCGTGGTTGCGGGGCTCTTAAGAAATTTCATTTAAAGTGTTTCCTTTTTGCATAAGCAAAAGAAATTTTCATTCGCTTTGAGCGAAAGAATCATTATTTAAGAGCACTTTTATTTTCTTTAATTGAGTAAGTCTTTTTCAACTTCTCAAAGTATTCATTGAAGAGCTGTTTTCTTTTTTCATCGAAGACAGCGGCTCTGATTTGACGCTTATTTGCGTTCTCAAAGCTTCTACGACCCGTTAATTTTACGATGTGGAAGCCGAACTGAGTTTCGATGAGGCCCTTGATTTCACCGACTTTCATAGTTTGGATTGCATCGTAATAGTTAGGAACAAGAGTTACACGAGACTGCCAGCCGATATCGCCGCCAACTTGTTTTGAAAGAGCGTCATCAGAGTACAACTTAACAAGTTCTTCGAATGGACGTTTGCTCTTTTTAACTTCTTCAAAAATCTCTGTCGCACGTTTTTGTGCTTCAGCGATTTGAGCAGGAGTAGCGCCTGGTTTGTATTCGATCAAGATGTGGCTTGTGCGAAGTTCAGGATTGTTTTTATACCAAGCTTCCATTTCCTTGTCTGAAACTTGGATCTTTTGAACCTTTTGTCCTAGTTCTTTTTCAAGAAGAGCTTTGTAAAGAACTTGGTTGTATTGATCTTGAACGATTGGATCTTTCTCAAAGCCGCGTTTTTTTGCTTCTTGAACGCCTACTTCGTAGCGGATCAAGTCTTCAAGGAAGAGTTGCTTTGACGGAGGATTGATCGTTTGAGTACGGATTTCGCTGTACTTTTTATTGAAGTCCTCAAGTGTGATTGTTTTATTACCCACTTGCGCCACCACTTCTGTGGATTTCTGCGCAAAAGAGGTTGCCGAGATGAGCATCAAGATGCTGATAACAAGTTTCATACTTTAAAAGTCCCTTTAAAAAGTTGAATTCGTACTATGGAAAAAGGCTAGCACTAGGCATCAATATCGGCAATGGAATTAAGAGCTTGGGCCCTTGCATGATGCAAAAGCGTCTCTAACTCTAGAGCAAGGTCTGGGTTTCTTGGATCGACATCTTTTTTGATCTCTTCCATCGGTCCGACCCAATAAATGATCACTCGAGCAAAGGGTTTTGGCAGAAAAGTTTTATTCCAAGATTTAGGAAAGTAAATCGCGCGATCACAATACACGCCGACCGCATAAATTGGACCGTGGATCATGCGTGAAAGTTCAAAGACACCGGGCTTCACTTTGTGTAACGGACCTTTAGGGCCATCCACCGCAAAGCTGCAATTTCCCCCGTCTTTTAGTAAACGCAACAGTCCTTTTAGGGCTTGAACTCCGCCGCGAGTTGAAGAGCCGCGACTGGTTTTTGCGCCCATCCATTTTAAAACTTTGGACATGAGTTCGCCATCTTTGGATTGCGAGGCAATTGTGGCGATATTGTAGCGTTTAACAATCGACACCAAAGCAAGTTCATCACCATGCCAGTGCGATAGTACTACGGTTTTTTTGTCTTTAAGGGATTGTTTGAGAGAATCAGGCTCGATGATTCGAACCCTCCACGTCCACGAGAGGGTTCGATAAAATACGAAAACAATAATCGGAAGAATATATTTTCTAAACACCGAGCCTAATTTCTTTAGTGGTGAAGAGCCTTTTTGAACTCTTCAGTCAATTTTGGAACGATGTCAAAAGCGTCACCCACAATTCCGTAAGTCGCTTTTTGGAAGATCGGTGCATTTGCGTCGTTGTTGATTGCAACGATCACCTTAGAGCCGCTCATGCCAGCCAAATGTTGAATCGCGCCAGAGATACCAACAGCGATGTACAAAGTCGGCGCAACTGTTTTACCAGTTTGTCCAACTTGCATGCCGTGCCCTACCCAACCCGCATCAACAACTGCACGAGAAGCACCTACAGTGGCACCAAGAACATCAGCCAAGTCATTCAACATCTTGAAGTTCGCAGCTTCTTTCAAGCCACGGCCCCCAGATACGATGATGTTAGCTTCTGTCAAATCAAGCTTCTCACTTGCGCCTTTAACGATTTCTTTGATCAAAGTTTTAAGATCTGTTGTTACTGCCGCGTGCTCTGTAACGGCTGCAGATTTTGCAGTGTCAGCAGCTTCAACCGGAAGTTGGTTTGCGCGCATCAAAACAATTTTGATTGGGCTGTTTTCGAAGTTTACAGTCGCAAATGCTTTGCCAGAATACATTGGCTTTACAGCAGTCACAGAGTCGCCAGAAATTTTCAACTCTGTGCAATCACTTGCAACACCTGTGTTCAGGCGAGCAGCTACTTTAGGGAATAAATCCTTACCAGTAGATGAAGCAGAAGCAAGAATGATAGAAGGTTGAACTTTATTGATGATAGCAACGATGTTTGCCGTGAAAGATTCAGGATTGTAAGCATCCAAAGCTGCATCTTTAACGATGTGAGCTTCGTTAGCGCCGTTATGACCCATAGCTGCCGTGACATCACCTGCGTGAGCACCAAAAGCTACTGCAACAACTGTGTTTCCAGATTTGGCAGCTGCTTGAATAAGTTCGATAGAGCTGCGTTTAAGTTTTCCGTTTGTGTGTTCAGCAAAAACTAATACTTTACCCATGTTCATTGCTCCTTACAGAACTTTCGCTTCGTCGCGAAGAAGTTTAACCAACTCAGAAGCTTGTGAAGCCGCATCGCCAGCGATCATTTTAACAGCTGGTTTATCAGCAGGAAGAGTCATGCCAGAGTATTTAACTTTGATATCAGTTGCAGGAATATTCAATGAAGCGAACTCGATCTCTTTGATCAGCTTCTTTTTCGCTTTCATGATTCCCGGAAGGCTTGCGTAACGAGGCATGTTTAAGCCCTTGTTCGCTGCAACTACTGCAGGAGTCATCATTTGTACAACTTCCTTAGCTCCGCCTTCGATATCACGCTCAACAGTTACGTTTTCAGGAGTGAATGCGAATTTAGAAACTACAGTTGTATGAGGCACGCCCAAGAATTCAGCCATCATTTGGCTGACTGATGAAGCGTTGTCGTCAATTGCAAGTTTTCCAGAGAAGATTACTTTAGCGCCACCCTCAGCTTTGATAACCTCAGCAAGTGCCTTCGCAGTTGCAAAGTTGTCCAAGCCTTCAGCGTTTACAACGATCGCTTCATCCGAACCCATCGCCAAAGCTGTGCGAAGAGATTCAACAACACGAGCCTTAGGTCCAACGCTCAAAACCCAAACTTGAGAGCCTGGATTTGCGTCGCGAAGCTTATTGGCTTCCTCAACTGCGTATTCGTCGTAAGGGTTCATAACCCACTTAATGCCCGCCGCTTCGATTCCGGTTTGGTCGGGAGAGATTTTAATCTTTGTTTCGGTGTCTGGCACCTGCTTGATGCACACAAAAATTTTCATATTTTTACCCCGTTTTTTAGAGGTTTTGTTCTATCGCAAGTCCAGGAAACGCAAAACTAAATTCCAAATTTAACGTATTGCGAAACATGACCTGTGTCATGGACAGTTCTAGGCCGCCGGAGTAGTTTATTAAAAACTTATTGAGAATATAAATCCTCGAACCAAAGGTTCGGCAAACAACACGAAATAAGGGGTTCAACACCATGTCTGGATTTCTCGGGTCTACTGTCGGGAAAAAGTACTTAATGGGGATCACTGGTTTGATTTGGGCGGGCTTCGTGCTTGCACACATGGCCGGAAATTTACTCATCTTCGTAAGCCACGATGCTTACAATTCATATGGCCACGCTCTTACTAGCGGTAACATCATCTATGTTGCGGAAGTAGTGCTAGTTCTAGCTCTGATCGTTCACGTTTACACGGCGGTCTCTTTGACAAGCAGCAATCGCGCTTCGAAAGAGCAAAAATATGCGGTGGCGGCAAGTGGTAAGAAAAGAGTTTCATTGGCGTCACGTACAATGGCTGTTCAAGGATCTTTGATTCTTGTTTTCATTATCCTGCATTTGATTACTTTCAAATACGGCGCTCACTACACCACGACTGTTCATGGTGTAGAAATGCGTGACCTCGCAAAACTAATGCTCGAAGTTTTCCAAAGCCCTGGATATGTAGCTTGGTACATCGTGTGTTTAATTCTTTTAGGATTCCATTTGAGTCACGGTGTTGGATCTACATTCCAATCTTTGGGTTTGATGGAAGGCACATATCGCAATACTTGGAAAAAACTAAGTTATACATATGCTGTGATCGTCGCTTTGGGCTTCATCGCTCAACCAATTTACTGCTTCATGATGGCTCAGTAAGGAGAATTGAAAATGGCTAACAAATTAGATAGCAAAATTCCTAGTGGTCCTATTGAGACAAAATGGTCTGACACTAAATTTGATTATAAACTAGTAAATCCAGCGAATAAGAGAAAGCACTCAGTCATCGTAGTGGGAACTGGTCTTGCGGGTGCTTCTGCAGCGGCTTCACTTGGTGAGCTTGGTTATAAAGTTAAAGCATTCTGTGTGCATGAATCCCCTCGCCGCGCCCATTCAGTGGCGGCTCAAGGTGGTATCAATGCCGCGAAAAATTACCAAAACGATGGCGACTCTACTTATCGTCTTTTCTATGACACGGTAAAAGGCGGAGACTTCCGCGCCCGTGAAGCGAACGTTTATCGTTTGGCTGAAGTGTCAGCGAACATTATCGATCAAATGGTTGCTCAAGGTGTTCCTTTCGCTCGTGAATACGGTGGAACTTTGGCAAATCGTTCATTCGGTGGTGCGCAAGTTTCTCGTACTTTCTATGCTCGTGGACAAACTGGTCAACAGCTATTGTTGGGTGCTTACTCTGAAATGATGAGGCAAGTTGATGCTGGCACCGTGGAGCTTCGCTACCGCCGTGAGATGCTTGACGTTGTTGTTATCGACGGAAAAGCTCGCGGCATTATCGTGCGCAATCTTTTGACTGGTGAAATTGAATCACACGAAGCTGATGCTGTTGTGATTGCAAGTGGTGGTTACTCAAATGTGTTCTTCCTTTCTACGAATGCGATGAACTGCGCGGTAACAGCAGCATGGAAAGCTCACAAACGTGGCGCTTACTTCGCAAATCCTTGTTACACACAAATCCATCCAACCTGCATCCCTGTTCACGGAGAAAATCAATCAAAGCTTACTTTGATGTCAGAATCTCTTCGTAATGACGGACGTGTTTGGGTTCCTAAAGCAGTTGGTGATAAACGTCATCCAAATGAAATTCCTGAAAATGAACGCGATTACTATTTGGAACGCGTTTACCCTTCATTCGGTAACTTGGCTCCTCGTGACGTGGCTTCACGTCAAGCGAAGTATCGTTGTGATGAAGGTCGTGGTGTGAATGACACTGGTAAAGCTGTTTACCTGGATTTTGCAGATGCGATTAAACGTTTAGGTGAAGACAAGATTTCTGAAAGATACGGAAATTTGTTTGAAATGTACGATAAAATCACAGGTCAAAATCCATACAAGCAACCAATGATGATCTACCCTGCTCCTCACTACACAATGGGTGGCTTGTGGGTAGACTACAACTTGGAAACGACTATTCCAGGATTGTTCTGTGCTGGTGAAGCGAACTTCTCTGACCATGGTGCGAATCGTTTGGGTGCTTCTGCACTTATGCAAGGTTTGGCAGATGGTTACTTTGTTCTTCCGTATACTTTGGGTAACTACCTTGGTGGAACGAAGCTTGATAAAGTTACGACAACTCATGATGCGTTCAAAGCAGCAGCTGATGGCGTGAAAGTTGAAATTTCTAAATTGATGAATATCAAAGGGAACCGCACGGTCGATAGCTTCCATAAAGAGCTGGGTCATATCATGTGGGAAAACTGTGGCATGGGTCGTAACGAAGCAGGACTTAAAAAAGCTCTGCAAGAAATTCCAAAACTTAAAGAAGAGTTCTGGAACAATGTTCGTATCCCAGGTGATGCAAATTATCTTAACGTTGAGCTCGAAAAAGCGGGCCGCGTAGCAGACTTCATCGAACTTGGTGAGTTGATGTGTCGTGATGCTCTAGAGCGTAAAGAATCTTGTGGTGGTCACTATCGTGAAGAGTATCAAGTTGATGGCGAGGCAAAACGTGATGACGAAAACTTCTGTCACGTAGCTGCGTGGGAATACACTGGCGATAACAAACCAGAAGTTCGTCACAAAGAAGAGCTGACTTTCGATAACGTTCACTTAGCAACTCGTAGCTATAAATAGACAAGCGACTCGCTTGTAAAAATTAAGAGGCGTAAAATGGCTGGAAAACATATCAATTTGACTTTGAAAGTTTGGAGACAAAAAGGTCCTCAGGATAAAGGCGGGTTCGCTGAATATAAGGCGAATAACGTTTCTGAAGACGCTTCATTCTTGGAAATGATCGATGCTGTGAACGAAGAGCTTATTTCAAAAGGCGATGACCCTGTCGCTTTTGATCATGACTGCCGCGAAGGCATTTGTGGAGCTTGTGGATTCGTTATCGACGGCGAAGCTCACGGTCCGATGAAATCAACAACCGTGTGCCAATTGCACATGAGAAACTTCGTTGACGGTGCGGTTCTTACTATTGAACCATTCCGCGCAAAAGCGTTCCCAGTAATTAAAGATTTGATGGTTGAGAGAGCGGCTTTTGATCGTGTTATCTCTGCAGGTGGTTATATCTCGCAAAATGCGGGCAACCCAATTGATGCTAATGCCATCTTGGTTCCTAAAGCTGACGCTGACGAAGCAATGTCTTCAGCGACATGCATCGGTTGTGGTGCTTGTGTGGCGGCTTGTAAGAATGCTTCTGCGGCACTATTCACTTCGGCAAAAATCTCTCACATGGCTTTGCTACCGCAAGGTCAGGTTGAAAGAAAAGAACGTGCTCTTCGCATGGTTGCACAAATGGATGCTGAGGGCTTTGGATCTTGCACAACAACGGGAGCTTGTGAGGCGGCTTGTCCTAAGGACATTCAACTTACAAATATCTCTCGTATGAACCGTGAGTTCTTTGTTGCTTCAGCGACAAAACGTCCTAAGCATCAAGACGGCGGCGCAGGCTAATAAGGTCGTACAAAATAATGAATTAAAAAAAGGAGTCGTAAGACCTTACTATTACCCACAATTCTAACGAATTGTGGGTTTTGTATTTATAGGGTGAGGATTTCATATACGTCTACTGCAGACATTAGCTTTAGCGTGAACCCTGCATAAAGCGCGTCTAACA